>Ga0209755_10009658_pt1 | contig 10191 bp, 9 predicted proteins | sample TergutCo191P1_FD_187301 | JGI IMG/M metagenome (GOLD analysis project Ga0209755, IMG submission 187301) | Cornitermes sp. P1 segment gut microbial communities from Petit-Saut dam, French Guiana - Co191P1 (SPAdes) (version 2) | ecosystem: Host-associated > Arthropoda: Insects > Digestive system >...
TATCTACTCGTATGTCAGCAGCAGGCAGGCGTGTTACGTCACCACTCAACATTCCAGTATGATGTATAGTACTTCGAACCGTAAGTATAAGTATGACACGAATGCGAGGAACTTTGCAGTTACAATTTATGGCTCTGTGTCACTCACAAGTTACTTTGATGAAAATTACAGATATTAACATTACAGAAACCACATATTCCTGCCAGTTTCAATACGAATTTCGTAATCAATTAGTGTTTAACAGCTGTCAAAGTTTCAAACTTCACTGGCCATTATCTCCCAAACCGTTCAACTTTGGTTATAGGTGTTCTGGGGTTTTTCGGTATAGTTTAACATAAGGAACACCCTCCCGAAGTCTGGTCCGTTCCTCCTGTTACACCCTGTATATGTCATGCAGTGAGCCCTTTAAATAGCTGAACGGCCACTAAAGTGGTCAGGGGCAGGGTGATTTAATTCCGGCGGCTAAGGGTTAAAGTAGCTACCAGAAGCAATTCTGTAATATAGTGACACCATCATTTGACTATATTTACTGGTTTTTTTTTCGTTAAACCAAATAATGATACCAGTCAGGTTACAAGGCTCAAAATGTACTGCAAACATAATAGTGGTATTTACTGTACTTATCAATGTACAAGATGCACAAAGATTTATAACAAGGTATACAATATATATTTTTACAGTTGTTTATTTAGCAAACAAAATTTACTTTTTACTAAACATAATAAAATATTACATAAAGACAATTTATCTCATTTTCATCCTCATTTCCCCACAGTTAGACACATCAGTGTACAAGATTTACTGTACTCTTTTGGGCAAAATTCAGATGTACTGGTATGCACACTGAATGTATAAATACCTTGTCAAACACTTATCTGAATTTTGGTACTCAGTGCAGTAGTCATGCTGGAGTGTGCAGTCTCTTGTTTCTTGTTGTGCACTGCAGAGGACAAGCAACTGCTGGTATGTGTAAGTTATTCTGAAAAGTGCATTAATGTACTAGCAACCCCATGACCTCTCATGCGGCTACAAGCCTATACTGCTCTTTAAGAACACGTTACCCTAGCAAGTGGTGCACACTGCTCCAAAGGGCTGGTGCAAAAATTTAGATTTCTGTAGATTTAAAACTGCCTGGGCATCTTTTGTTTATTTTTCATGTTCCAATTCATTGAGTGGGGTGAAATACAAATGAAAATAAGAGTAAATAATCATGACAAACAACTCCTAAAATTGAATGCAATCACATAAAATAAAATAAAAAAATGAGTACCAGAAAATTCAAGGCCATGTGGATTATTCTAGCAGGTCCAGCATGTTTCCAAAAGTTAACCAATCAATCCCAATCACCAATAATCAAGAGATAGGTTCTGGCAGCCCTAGCTGCAACCACAATGCAAATGAGGAGGGGGAAGAAGAGGGAAGACAATACTTATCAGAATGTAGGTGTTGTTATGGAGAAACAAATTCAGTCCAGTAACTATTCCATCACATGACATATATTCACATGATGCCAGTGACAGCACTGTCAAAGCCACGGATGAACTTCACCATATAACAGATATACATACGCTATATATAGATAAACTATATATATAGATGGAACACAACATGTCACTTGTAAGAGAACAAACACCATATCTGCTGACCACCTCCACACCCACAACTGCCCATACACATGGCATACTAATACCAGTCCAGAATTTTGATCTCTTTGAAGGTTTTTATATTAAAATTCTCTGATCATATTACTTTAACATTGCACAATATTATTTTAAGTGTGTGAAAAAGTCTGTATATTTTTAAAGGCTTTTATACAAGTTGACACGTAACAATACACATAATAATTTTTGTACAACAGAGACCTTATCCACCACCTAAATGTAATATAATTTCCTTTATAGACTTCTGGTATATAGCTTGATGAAGGTTACTCTGGAGTAGTTGAAATATGCAGCTATGATCTACAATGGCAAAATTAAAGTTGCGCATTGACAGATTATATTCTTTTATTATCAAGATCTTGTGTTGAAAGCACACCAACAAAATGAGATCAAAGTTTTACAATCATAAATTATTGTTTAGTGGCTTGTACACTGATGTAAATTGTACCAAATTAGGTAGCAGGCATTTAAAATTACATGCAAGACACAGATCTTCCCATTCCTAAATTAAGTAACAGAATCACAGCTAATAACATAACATCAGGACTTCAGACAGTCATACAACAGGTAAGAATGCATTAAAAAATAGGCTAATTTGAAAACGCATACCTTGAAGCATATTTTTTCAGTCTCAGGCACTTAATGAGGTTCTATAACATGGACAAAAATAGTTCCATCTTAACCAGGCCAACATAGCACTTCCTTACACATGAATGAAACAGTATGTTTAAACTTGACGTTTCTGTGACTGTGTATCACTAGTACAATGATATCCGTAACCAACAAGATGCAGCAAAATTACGTTTTTATTGATTCTTTTAAGTCTACCCTACATGTTTCGGGCAACAGTTTTGCCCATCTTCAGGATTACTTTGACTGTATATACAGCATTTTGGAACAATGTACCGACTCTGCTGCCGACCGGTGCATTGTTCCAAAAAGCTGTATATGCAGTCAAAGTGCTCCTGAAGATGGGCGAAACTCGCCCGAAACATGTACAACAGACTTAAAAGAATCAATAAAAACGTAATTTTCCTGCATCTAGTTTGTTTAAAATTTTATTCTTCTTCAATCATGTATTTCCACTTTGTGATCTATAATTTAAATGTTTATTGATCTAGTTAAATTGATTTAAATTTCATGGTCAGAAGCAAGTTTTACTCATCTTTTATGAAAATATTCCTATGGATAACCAAACAGAGGACTTTGTCTAAACCTACAATATGTGACATACTCAATATGAAACGTACCTTGGTTCTTGAAGGCATTTGCATGACCAGATGCACTGCCCTCTCTGTTCTCTAATGTATGGGTACAATCCATAAGTTCTATTAAAAGAGGCTGAAGTTTCTTCATACATGACACTATCAGTTTACAGCGCTTCAATACTCGTGAGTGACATACAGAATCTTCATAACGCCGTGATCCCGAAAGAAAAACATTCGTCATTGCAGAACATTCCTTACAAGCTGAAAAGGTATTAAAATAACAACAATAATACATCATAGCAAATATCAGTATGTACAAAATGTGAATCGTTCACTTTTATGATGCCAGTGAACCTGAGATTTTCATAAAGGTAGCGCTGAAGATTACTGTCTTCTGGGATGTTATGCCACATAGGCTGGTAGGTAGGGACAGGGAGTTCGGAGAAACCATATGCCTCCTTCATGTGAATGAATGATGGAGGCAGCAGGTTGTTCCAAAACGTTTATCTACCAGACTATGTGACATGTCAGAATACAGAAACATACAATGTTCTGAACATTTGGCCTGATGGGTGTTTAGTAAGTCACAAACACAAGATGTGCAGAAATGGACATCTTGCAACTCTTCTGTTACATTTATGATTGCTGACTGAAGTTGCACAGCAGTGGAAAATCCTGATCTGAGGTCAAGTCATGCGAAAGGGTAAAGAATGCCTTCCTCTTAACAACCCCCTTCCAACAACAATCAAATCTATCATCCAGTATTGTCCAAGGTAGCAGTAGCAGTAGTAGTAGTAGTAAATAAAAACATACGAGTGATCACACACAACTCTTTTATTATCCACAAAAGAGAGCCATCTAATCAAAATTCACACCTGATGCATTTTGTTCATCTAAAAACAATTCTGCTCTTCTATTTTCTGATGTATTTTTAGATAACTACATTATAGAAGTTAGGGGTTTTATTCAGCTCTGCAACTAAGGCCTTCTTCATTGACAGGAGTGAGAACCGATTCAATCTGCTTTAACTTTCAGCAGCACGAAGGTAAGACTTGATTCTCCTTAGCTCTGAAGAACTTTGTTTAGCTGAGGCTGTTGTAGTCAAGATGGTGGAAATTAGATCTGTTAATTAGTACTTTTGTTCAAATGTGGTAGCCATACTGCTGCCAAGTAAACAATGTAGATCTTCATAAGGAGATTTTCTTGCAGTTCAGTATCATGAACACCTCTGACCTATTAAGAAGGTGCTCCAACTTATTGTGTATAGTTCTTTCTGCTACATATTCTACCACAAAGTAATTCCAGCAGTGACCAACATATTAGCAATCATTTTATACAATTACTGTACTCCCTGATGACGGGCCAATAAGGCCAAAAACCTTTAGCACTCAGTGGTTTTTATAATAGTATTGTAAGTCTAATACAACTGTGTACATTGGCTGGATTAAATTATAACAATTACAAATGCATGGAAGGGAAAGTGTGAAAGATGTCTTGCATCTTTACTATCATTTGGATTGATTTAAATCAAATCCACATATCTGAAAACATTTCACTATTGTCACATGGGAGACATGGTGCCACGATTCCGCAGTAGAATGTAGTACATCATGAAAATGTATGTTCAGCATTGTTGCATCATGACACAACATGTAATCAATCTTAGAAATAGTTTTTTTTTACATGTTGCTTGTAGAAATAACTTTTGAATAACATGATTATTCTCTCGTCAAATGGTTGGACATTAGTAGTACAGTTCTAGAGAAAAAAAATCACAATTTTCCCATTCTTAGGTAACTTCTGTCCTGCCAGTGAACAGCACACTGGTCCATAGAAGAGTGAGATCTTTGTTTTGGGAATTCATTTTTGCATCTAAGTCATTCAAATAGTCAGTAAAAATGACCTGTGTGTAACATGCTTTTTTGTTGGTTACACGTTCTGCAGACAATTTCACTACATTTTTAAGTAATGATGGTTTTCACTCTTCCCAATGATTAATGATGGGAGTTTGTTAGTACCATCATCTTTCCAAGCTAACAGAACTGTATAGCTTCCTGAAATTCTTACCATCACCACAAGGGTGTCCAGTCAAACTCAATGTCTTGTTAGAGGACACCTGTCTAATAGCCCCATATCATCAATTTGATGTTACTAGGTTCATACATCTCAATAATTTGGAAGAACTGTTCTTTTCTCTGTTTCTAAACTGTTCTGATCCTAGGTGCCAGGTCACCTGTGTGACCAAACTTTGTAGAGTGGCACCTAACATTGTGACACTTCAGTATGGAACTTGCACTTTGTCACCTTGCTGGCCCCTATGTCTTTAAGTGGCTCCTAAATGTTTGGAAAATTTGAGGGCCCCTGAATTACTGCACTGTTTGGTGTAAACTGTTTCAACCATGTGGCCAATAAGCACTCCAGTTCTGTAAACAGTGACTGTTTCAGCCTCCTCCTTTGACCTGAGAACCTGCTACAATGAGCACAACACTTTTAGGTGACTCACCTGTTCTTAACAATAGTTTTCAATTCTGAAAGTGGTATTCCTAATCTCGCGTACAGTGAAACATTTGTTTCCTTATTAGCATCCACTTGGACTAGAATATTCATCTTTCTATCGAAGAGAGAATGTTTTCCTCTTCGTTTCACGCTCATCGTGATGAAAAATTAACCACAACTACAAGTTACAATAAAATTGTCTTCCAGTTTAATTAACAGCACATTCACAAACCAACACTAACACTGTAACTTAATAACTTACACCTACTTAAAACTCATCATAACTAGGAAATGAAATAAAATTCTTCACCAGGTCAATTCACAGAAGTTGCAAAAAACAACATTCATACAACAATTTAATAAGCATGTGGAACTTGTAGTCACTTGTAACTTGTATAAACAGTCATCTATCACTATATAGGCTTTGCATTTATATTATATGTGGCTCCAATCTGCTGGCACAACCTTGAAGCCATAAAATGGTAAGTGTACATGAAGCCAACACAGGGACTAGGAAAACTATAAGTGAAATTAATGTTTTTGCCTTATTTCCAATTGAAAGTACTAAAAATACCCAGAAACCAGCACTTTATGCTTAATTCAAACTTTCAATCGAGGAACTGGATAAAAAGCACAGACACATACGCTTGGGCAATATAATACTGTTCTAATGGTAACTTTGGTAGGACCAATGAAAATTTATATAGAATAAAGAAAAATGAAGGTTCAAAGAATGTAAAATCCAAATTTCACTGCACATAAGCCCTTGTAGAAATTTCATTCTTGTAAATTACTGTATTTATGATAGTGACCTTACACTTCTGCCTCCTGAAACACAACAGTTACCACACCATGGCTCCACTTCCTTGCTCCTCTCTTACTTACTTGTCTTACTATAGGCCTCCACTTGGGGTCGTTGCCCTCCACAACCTTTACCTCTACACCAGCAAGCCAATGTCCCAGCCCTCAACCATCCGATTGGCCCCGACTTATTGTGTACCAAAGCTTTACCTGCATAAATACCCTAGTAATCTCATCCCAGTTATTCTTCTCGTCCACATGACCTATGAAGTTGGAACAGTGTTCCGAAACATCGGCACATAAAATTCAGATGCTGGGCATCACCCAAAAGAAAGAATACAGCAGTTTGTATTTGTGTCACATTGTGTGCATGCAGACCATACAACACATTTAAGTTCGCATTAGTGCCATATTATATGCATCCACACCAGAGAACACAATTTTCTGTTTGTGCCACTTTATGTGCAACCACACCAGTGGACACAAATTTGTATTTGCATCACATTATCATTCCACTAACGGTCTGGAGACCTGTTTAGTCTATTATCTGTCATTCAGTTGCTTCAGCACAGAACAACTATTATTATTGACACATCCTGCCTTACATTAAGTGCTCAGCCTTACTCTTCTTTTTGAAAATTTAATGTCTTCTAACTTTTGATATTTGAGGTAAGTGCTTGTTTTTCAATTTTATTCAATGGCATAATTTTGAAATAAATTTCTTACTTGTATTTTGATTCAGGTGTTGCTGGTAAATGCAGACAACCTATTGAGTTTTCCCTTATTCCCCACTGTTCCTGCTATATATTTTGTTTTCTCTTTTTTCTCTTCATTCTTATACCACTACATACCAAAGGAGCAATGGCCTCTATGGTCATTGCACGAGTCATGTGTGGTGTAATTATAATGCTACTGAAACTGGAGAAACAGCCACATTACAAGACCATAATCAGATTCATTGCAATGGCATTATAGCTCTCAACCTCAGTACATATGTATTAGTGCAACTAAAACTCTCCTCTTTTGCTCATGTGTGATGAAGAATATGACACATCACATCCAAAACTATAACTTTGTTTTGGTACAATAACTGAAACACATTAGTGTCAGTGATAATTATAACTTTGTATAGTATAAATTATAATATACACTATATAAAATTTTGAGGTACACAAATTTTACATGGATCCATGTCATGAATTTGGCATCAATTTTACGACACTGGATGCCACTCCACTAACAAGCTAGAGGATGCACAAACTTGTGAGACGAGGACAGCACTACATTAAGGGTTCTGAAAAGATGTGGAGTAACAGATATTAAAAAAAATATGTGGTTTTTGTTATACTAATTTTTTTCATAGAATGTAAAATAATGAGATGGTGGATGTGCAAAAACTCTCTGTAGCTTTCAGGCTGATAGTGTAATTCATGAATTAAACAGGCATCATAAAACTTGGCAGCAAGATAAATCATAAATATGTACACAAATTATGTATAAAAATTGTTTGTAAGTCAGAAGTTACAAATACGACTAAGGTGCAAAGCTTTTACATCACATACTCAAATTTTACAGAATTTGTTTGCAAGTAGCCAGCTCTTCAACAATTAAAATGCAATGACAGTAATAACAGTAATAGATCTGCAGAACTAGATACCTAAGCAAAGCAAAGGCAAGCTTTACAAGATCTAACACAAAATAACCACAATTAAACCTCTTCATCCAAAACCATAATTTTTCAAGTGACAGAAATAATTTCTCACTTGTGTACATAATCAAGAGGGATATAAATGTAAAATTAATTCATTTCTGCCAAGGAATCAATTACCATCACAAATGATTTCACCACCTGACCACATCTGGAGCTAGTTAAATTCATTCCAAATGTAAGTCATTAAGATCATGTTATCATGTTCTATTGCCCAAATATCTGGTCAAACATACAAGATGTTACTTTTATCTATGGCTTATTTTATGACCCTGTCAGCAACACAGATTACATTATCAACAAATACTAGGCTGAGTAGTGAAAGATGGATGGGAAAGTCATGAAAAGAAGCAACAATGGTCTCATTTGAAGTAAAGAATGCATCCTTAATTCACTCCAGCACAGAGCAGCCATGGTTAGGAAAAGATTAAAGATAAACTCTGTACTAATATAGAGAGACAAAAAAAGAAACAAAATAATTCTGTCAGGAAAGTCAGTGTCTCAGCCAAGATGCAAAATGGGCACGCCCCAAATACAAATCACAACTAGTACTGCTTGAACCACCTGGCTATACAATAATTAATTTATGTTCCTTACCATGGTGTAACTTGTCAATTGCCTCTTTCAGTTTCAGTTCTGAAGGAGATTTCTTCATTCCAAGAGTGCTTACATACAAATGTGTTACCAGTTTCAATGACTTTGTATGAATGCCATGTAACAACATCTTCAGAAATGGCTTTTCTCTGTCAAGAGAGATCTTCAATGTTGCCACCATTTTATGCACTTCTTCTAGAGTTATCTGAAAATAAAGAGCTTTTACAATGGATCTTAAACTAACTCTCTGCAGTACAACGCAATGTATAAACACCACTAACACGAAAACCATTGGACATTAACCTAGGTCAGTGCCTCCCATAAATCCAACCTCTCGTCCGTACCTCGAGGTATTGTAGATTCATACTCTACTCTACCCTGGGTCATGTGGGAGGCAGTAACAGCTGTAGAGGGTATACCCTGTTTGGGGTTGTTACAACACATGCTGGCTATTGGGGCTCTGGGGTAGAGATAGCAGAGTCAACAACGATCCCCTTGGGGAACCAGACCGCACCCCATTGTATGTAGGCCTTCTGTCTGCGTGGGGCCCCATGGAAGTTGACCTTATGTTTTTCCCATTTTGTAGGAGGGCTCCTCTTTTTGGGGGACTCTGGTAGACATATATGAATAGATAGACCAGTGGCTCTGGTGAAGGAGTATCCCTCTACATAGGAACCCTGTTGGGGAACATGGAGGGGGCTCCTTTACTGGAGAATCTGAGGGAAAGATGAATTTTCAGGGGATGGGATGTAGAAGGTTCTGCAGATGGGTGTCTCTCTTCATAGGGGTCCCCTTGGGGAACCTGGAGAGGTGGTCCGTTTACAGGGAACTATGAGAGATGGTGGAAGGAGGACTTCAGAACTGGAGCATCTAGCATTCTGCTAGGGGAACCTGGAGGCATACAAGAAGGCTCTGGAGATGGGCACCTCTTTCCATGGGGGCCTCACTGGGAAACCTGAGAGAGGCTCATATGCCAGGGGCTTATGTGTAGAAGAAGGTCCCGGGACAAGCGTCTCTCCATATAGGGGTTCCATTGGGGAACCTGGGGAGGGGGGTCCATTTACCAGGAACTTTGCTAATTAGCTGAAGGAGGGCTCTATCTATGGAGCATCACTCTCTATGGGAGCTCTGTTACGGTAACCTGGAGAAGGGCTCCTTTGCTGGGGACCCTGAAGGTTATGGAAGGAAGGCTCTTCAGACAGGCATCTCTCTTTATGGGGGCTCAGTTGGGCAACCTGGAGTGGGCTCATCTACCAGGGACTTTGAGAGATGGTTGACAGGGGCTCTGGAGGTGTAGTGTCTCTCTCTATGGGAGCTCTGTGAAGGGAACCTGGAGGGAGAGCTCCCTTGTTGGGGACCCTGAAGGATATGTAGAAAAGGCTGTGGAGACAGGCATCTATTTCCATAGGGACCTTGGTGAGGAACCTGGAAGGGGGTTCGTCTATAGTAGACTTTCAGAGATGGTAGAAGGGGGCTCTAGGTATGGGACATCTCTCTCTGAAGAGGCTCACTGCAGAGGGCCTCAAGGGACCCTGGGTTACGAAAGGAAGGCTCTGGAGACAGGCATCTCTCTTCATGGGGGTTCAATTGGGCAAAATGCAGAGGGCTTCTCTACTGGGGATTTTGAGAGATGGCTGAAAGAGGCTCTGGAGGTGCAGCGACTCTCTATATGGGAGCTCTGTGAAGGGAACCTGGAGGGAGGGCTCCCTTGCTGGGGACCCTG
>Ga0209755_10009659_pt1 | contig 10190 bp, 6 predicted proteins | sample TergutCo191P1_FD_187301 | JGI IMG/M metagenome (GOLD analysis project Ga0209755, IMG submission 187301) | Cornitermes sp. P1 segment gut microbial communities from Petit-Saut dam, French Guiana - Co191P1 (SPAdes) (version 2) | ecosystem: Host-associated > Arthropoda: Insects > Digestive system >...
AAGAATTTTAGGCCCAATATATGACAATGAAAAAGAAAATTGGAGGATATTAACCAATAAAGAAATTTATGCAAGTGTTGAAAAACCTACTATAATTGAGACAATAAGGTTAAATATATTGTATTGGTTTGGGCATATACAGAGAATGGAAGAAAATATAATTCCCAAAAGGATATTATGTATGAATTTGGGAACAACAAGATTGAGAGGTAGACCAAGAAATAGGTGGCAAAATGAGGTGAGAGAGGATGGTAGAATAGTTGGTGGAGAAGGGTCGCAGAATAAATTACGTAACAGAGAGGAATGGAAGAAGCTCCTGAGAATGGCAAGGAGTTGTGCATTCTGCACATGGCATTGGAATGAATGAATGAATGAATGAATGAAAAGGATATCCTCCACAAAAAAAATAAATAAATAAATAGAAACCTGTCTCAGTGACATCATGTTCATTGTGTGGCCTGTCATAGGTTGAAACCAGACTTTGACAGTAATAGGATAGCAACGAACTGCCAGAGGGTCATGGAGTGATCTTGTATGCAAATAAACAGTTAGCAGTAGCATGAGTAGGAATAAAGCGGCTGAACCCAGTAACAATTTTGAGTCGTGCCGTGTACATGTAAGTTGAGCAAAGCAAGTTGAATAAATTGAGGAAGTTCCATTTGTTATGTTTGGTTTAATTTATTTTGCTGATTATGTTATGTTTGTGGTTCTTGTATTATTTATGATCCAGATGTACCTCAGGTTACAGTACCATCCTTGCCAATTGAGTTTCAACCTTATTTTGTTCTATTAAAATCATTGAGAAGGGTTGGGAGTCAAAACAAAGTGTTTTGGTTCAAGGACTATTTGTGTTGGGTGGCAATTTTGCGGCTGTCATTTTATGATAGAGAGATTTCTGCTACCTGTCTTATGTTGGTTGATATTCAGACTATTTTGCTGTAGTTTTGAATTTGCATGATAAAAATTGTTGAATACTTGCAAAGTACATGGCTTATAAAATTGAAAATGGTAGCTTCATTCAACCTTCATATCAACAGTCAACTGTGACCTTTGCCATGTGAACCCTACTCTGATCTGTCAAACAAGTGTATTAGCAGTGTGCTTGACTATAGGCCAGAAGACTAAAGTGGTGTTTTTATATCTGGCAGAGGCTAGAGATTGTTCTGTTATGTGTCCAGCTGGCTTTAGACACTACATAGCCCTCTTAACCAACAATTAGTAAGGGCTGTTTTCCCATCTGTGCCTAGTACCAAAGTTAATAATTTGTAGAGCTGTACCACCTGTTCCCCATATTTCTTCCTGATGTGGTGACTAAGTTGCTGGAGATGACTTGGTATGTTTGATGGTGATATCTGCTTGTCTCTAAGGAAGCGAGGTGCCTTCTTCAATCTGGTGCGGTCTGCCACCTACAACTGGATGCGTGATGATCATCGGGAACTTTTGAGAGGAATGACCATGACAGTGTGTGACTTGGCTGCCATTACAAAACCGTGGGAAGTTGAGAAAAGGGTCAGTTAATAACTGCATGTCTTTTTGTATATACTTTACAAAGTTTTGGTGATTACCTGAACTGTTGTCATTGACTCTGTCAAAATTTGGAATTGAGTTGAATTTCTGATTCTGATTGTTTACATATGAAACAGTTGTATTTCCTGCTACCAGTAACATAGTTTTTCTTTTCCTCTTCCAGCAGGAACGTTTGTGTGTAGTGGTAAAATTTTGGCATGGGTTGATCTGATCAATACTGGCACTTCTTTATTGCTTTTGCTACCACTGTAATTGATCTTGGCTCTAACAACATTAATTTCATTTAAAGTGAATCCTATAGTGGAAAATGTTTTTCCGTAGATTTAAAATGTTAGCCAAGTGTCTGATAAGCCAGTATTTATATTACAACTGTATCTTTATTTCTAGGTAGCTGAATTGGTGTCAAGTGAGTTCTTTGAACAAGGGGACATTGAACGCCAGGAGCTGAATATTACACCAATTGTAAGTAAAGCTAGTGTGTTACTTTACATATAGGGGATGGTGTATAAACTTGTGTGTAGATTTAAAGAAGCTTTGGTGATACTCAAGTCTCTGTGAAATCTTTCCGTGATCATTTGTGATGTAGTGATATTGCAGGAGTGAAATAAATATCACACATGTAAATGATAAAAGAGATACTAGTGCAGATGCAGAACTTAAATTTTCTTAAAGGGTTGTGAGCACAAATTCACTGAGTGTTTTCAAACCATAAGCAGTTTCATACTGAAATTCTTACTTGCTGCCAAACGGTACAATGGTCTGGATTTTTTTTCTTTTGTTCTTGTACTTCCAAGGATAAATTAGAGGATGTGTGCAGCTTTTCAGTGGTATTTTTTTTTAATGTGCCAGCACATGCCAGTAGTTGGAAATTATGTTACAAGAGCAGATTTTTGTTGTATGACTTAAAAACCGTCCTGTTATTATCCTGTGTGCCAACCAATTTAAATCAAGGTGTTAAACTGGTATTTTTAACAATCCAGGACTGTATCAGTTATTTAATTTCTCTTGTGTGCAATATGAGCATGAAGATCTTTTATATGAAGCAAGCAGTATATAATTTTTGTGTATCCTATTAAAGACTTTGAATGAAGGAATTGATGAATTGACTGAGAATTTGGAGCTTTACTGCATTCTGCTTCTGTAAGCTAGACGTATTGAAGGGTGACAATTGTTAAAAGTCACTGCTTATTTGAACTGTATAATTTAATCAGCTCCATTTAGTTATAGTCACTTCTTAATGTATGGAGTAACCCTTTTATTGTAAGTAGTATAATTATACAGAAATCAAATTATAATTTATTAGTTCTTTTTGCAGGATATCATGAACAGAGAAAAGGAAGACCAGCTTCCCTTAATGCAAGTTGGATTCATTGACTCAATTTGCCTCCCAATTTATGAGGTACTGTATCTTAATTTATGTTTCTGGAGGTCTATGTTAAGATGTAATTATAGATAGTGACAGCAATATGAAGTGTGATTATATCTTTCTAACATAACTACCGCACACAAATGTAGACACATTAATTGTAATGGGGCATTCCAGGTCTTGTTTTGTGGTGGCTGTACAGACTAAGGCATACCAAATATTGGACAGCTTAAACTCTAACATTGAGAGTTCATATCCCCTTCAGGGTATGGATGTATTCTTTTTTAATTACTTTAAAAATTTATTTCCTTTTTGTGAGTGTATGAAGAGTGGGATGGTGATTTCAGATGTGTTGAGATGACATGCCTGTGAGATGATGTGCCTGTAATTTCAACGTTACATCACTAAATATGAATATAGTGTCTGATCACTCATGCCTAATATATAGACAGTAAGTGGTATTATAACTTTGAATTATTGGGGGGTTTGTAGATCTTTTGCTTTGATGGTTGCTCACGGTTTGTGCTCTTCTGGTCTTTTTTGTCTTTCTAATATTTCTTATGAGCGGTTTGGTAGACAGAGTCTTTTGGTTAATAAGGGTTTAATTAATTTGATGCCTAGAATGGCTATATGGTGATTTTTATTAAGAGCTTGTAATATGGCTGTTCCCCCTTCTCTTAATCTTCTTGGGGAGATTGGGTTATTGAGTAGTCTTGTTTCTTGATCTTGATGTTTAATGTTTGTTTTGGTTCTTTTATCATTTTTTAGTGCTGCTTACACTCTTTATTTGTGTCTTATAATCAGCATGGATCTATTTATTCTGGTCTTTATTCTTGTTCCTTAGGTTATGTTCGTGAATTTTTATTGTTGTTTTTACATTGATTTCCGTTAAACTTAGTTATTTTGAAGGTAGACTAGAGGACAAGCAAGAGCCAGGTGTCACATCCAGAGCCCAAGTGCTCTGATCTGTACAGATGACTCTTTTGATATGGAACTTGATAGAACACATCCTGTTCTGTTTGAAAGCTTCATTAAAAAATAGTTGATCTTCAGTCAAAACACAACATATGTTTATTTTCTCAGTCTGTATAGCTACATGTTTCTGAGTGAAACATGTAGCTATTTAGAGTGAGAATAAATGTATGCTGTATCACTTGAACTATTAATATGTGTTACTGTTATCTGCATGTTCACGTATTCATGGTGGTATCTTGGTTCACCACCTTCACTTGCACCATCCGAGTCCTCCAACATTCATGGCCCATCTGTCCAGTAATGTTTCTGTCCAGCTGCTGTAGGCAAGGTCTGTCTCTGTTCATAGTTAACATGTATCAATTTTGAATTTTTGTACTGTGTGAATGTTTTTAGTTTTTGTTCATTTGTTTGGCATTCTAAAGAATTATTTAATCTTGCTTTGTTTTTATATTCATGAGAGGTAGGTGTAATTATGCTTAATCCTTAAATATTTAGTTCTTTTGAGAACCTATTACAATTTTCCATTTTATATGTTTTTGATATGCACATTGATTTTCAGGAATGCAACCTGTGTGTATAACGGGGACCTGTACCTCATTTACACACCAAAGGCACTGAGCAGTCAGACTTATGTACATCCATGACCATACATTTAAGCAGTTTGCAGAGTGGATGAAATGACTAACAGTGTCTTCTTTCATTATTGTGTCCGGGTTTTGACACCACTAATTGCTCTTTCTTCTGTTTTCTGTTTGTATGTTGTGAGATACTGTATTACAATTCGTATTTGTATTTATCAGTCATTTGCAGTATTGTCAGACAAGCTGGAGCCTCTTGTGGAGGGTGTGAGACAGAATAAGCTGCACTGGCTTGAACTTGCTACCATGCAGAACCACAACAGTAAAATGGAGGATGGAGGCGAGCAGTGATTTGCTGTCAGTGTGTCCATACAGTATAATGCCATCTTGATGGAAGTGAGGAAGATATTAATGTTGCTGTCCACAGCATTTAATCAAGTGGTGTGCAAAAGCAGAAGCTCCACCCTCTTGCAAGAAAGAGCCTTGTACAGAATGGTCAACTCTGTGATGTGAGTGGGAATCACCTTTTTGTACAGGATAAATAACCTGTTGAACATTGTGGAAATTATGCAGATTGCCTCCCTGTAGCCTTTTCACAGTCCCCACTCTGATCATTTGGCCAAGTGGTAGTACCACATGAAAGTCTGTATTGTGACCAAGAACAGATAAAATGTAAGTAGGTTTACTCAAAACATTGCGTTACAATAAATACCTGAATGATTGTTTCTTTTCTGAAATTGAAGCAGCCATTCTAATTAAAAAAAGAGCAAAATATTTTAAGTTTTTATCCTTTAAAGGGAGTTGAGTGTGTCTAGGAACGGATTAGGACTTCTTATTATTTTGAAGATGTTGAAATAACAGCTTGCAAACTTCTCATGTCTCTTGGACTGACCCGGTGTTTAGCACAGACATGGATGACTGAAGATTGCCATTACAATCAAAGCAACTGCATTCTTCTCGTAAAGTAGATGACGAAACCAAAGCTAATTGGCAGTGTGAATTGTGGAAGTGACTGTCTTATTTGTGTGAGTGTTGTGTCACCCTTCACGTCTGTGTTATCTGTACTCTTTGTATTCTGTCATTATGTTTGTTTTGTAAGTAAAGTGATGAACTTGTTGTATAAATTGTATAAATTATAAAATTATATTAATATATAATTATGCAGTGCACCTAAAACATAAATAATAGTTTTACACAGTGACAAATTTACAATAATATTACAAAACCTGATGGTTCTCCCCACTCCCTCTCCCAGAATTATGTCATTTATATTTGTCTTTGAAGGTTTGAATTAATTATTTCAATTCCTGATCTCATCTCAACTTCTCTCCTTTACCATCCTTTCAGTTTCATATGCTCATTTTCAACCCTTTCTTTCTGGTGAACATGTATTGTCTGGTATGTTCTAATTACATGGGGTTTGGTTTGCCTTGAGTTGGGTTCTTAATAAAGTTTTCTGTGTTTTCAGTGAATCTCTGCAGGTGACTCTCATTGTTTTTTTTTAATTGGAATGGGCTTCACTACAGCTCTCTTTGTTCCTTTCACTGAATATCTGCAGCTGTGTTTGATACATCATCATAATCAGAATCGCTGTTCTGCTTCTTTGTTATTTATATCCTGTTGTGTATCCTTCCATGTTTACATTTCCAGTTTTTCCAGTGCCTTCAGATTCTATAATTTTCTTTGTCTTCATATTCATGCCTTTTCTACCTTGAGATCATTACTGTCATAGCAAGGAAAATACACAAACGTTATTAACAACATCTTAAATTGGCCTAGTGCATATGAGGTAAGGTAAGCTCAGATTGGCAATTTGCAACATTTTTGAGTCTTTTCTTGAAAAGTTGTGAGGCAGTTATGCATTTTCAGTAGCACTGGTCTTTAATAAATAATAATTTACACAAAGCCATAAATCAAGTTTTCTTTCCTCCAACAAATAGTTTCACAGGGTCTGTTGAAGTTACCAGATGATTTTAGACAATTCTGATCCATGTGATTCACAATACCGCCAGGTGTGCATGTGCTATAAGTGGATGTTACCATTTATACCATAACAAATTTCACATATTTTATTGAAATTCAATGTAAAAGGACTTCTGATTTTTCATGCTTGCTGAATCATAATGAAGGTTACTTTATGTAATGCCTTAAGGCTCCTTTATCCCATGCATTATACACCACATATTTTGTGTAAAATATGCAAATAAGATTCCCTGCAACAGTTGTTGGAGTAATTCCACATTTCAGGCATGTTGAAGTATCAGAGTGTTTGACATTCAAAGGACCGTGCCTTGTGATATAATCTTATAACGAAAGCCAACGAGATGCACTATTTCTCATATTTATTTGATAAAGTACACTACGTGTTTTGGACTTGTCCACTGTTCATCATCAGGAGTATCTCAACACTGTATACACACAGTAGGTATTTGTCATGCTAGTTCTGTTTGTGTCTGCTAGCGTGGTCATGGAACACGCTAGCAGATGCCAGTATAACTAGAATGATAAATACCTATTGTGTGTATACAGTGTTGAGATACTCCTGATGATGGACAGTGGACATGTCCAAAACATGTACAGTAGTTTATCAAATAAATTTGAGAAACAGTGCATCTTGTTGGCTTTCATTATAAGAATATATCATATTGTTATTTTATCATTTGTCCCTTACACTTGGTTTGCTTCTCATATAAACCATGTCTGCTATGTGGCCTGCAAATGCTAACACTGGAATTGTGATAGGAAGTGACAAATGATATTTGCGAGATAAAATAATGACCTGATAAAGTAAAAAGCCTAGTTTACATAAGTGTATAAATGAAATTTTCATGTGTGCCATGATCTGTTTCATAGGTTTGGTTTAAGTTTTTATATAGAGGATGCTTCCACCAAAACCACTGCACATTTCAGATTTTTGGATATATTAATCCATAATAAACCTTAGTTTTTGTAAAGGTAACATTATTCTTGTGCATGTGATAAAGACATTTTGTAAAGGTAAAGTTATTCTTGTGCATGTGATAAAGGCATATGGGAAAGTGTAAATATTGTTTACTTATTCTTAACCTCAGCACTACAGTAGGTGAGCGTTCGTCTTCCTGTTTTGGCAGCTTTACTCCCAGGAATGAGCTCCTGGTACCAATTGAAGTAGAAAGCTGGTCACGCTCGAGAGACGGAGTGGACACTCTGGAAAAGAGAAAAATATCTTACCGCTGTTCAAAATTAAAGCACAGTGTCTCTGTTCAGTCTGTAGCCTTGTCACTGTACCAACTTGGCTATCTGGCTTCTCATCTTTTTTGTATAGGGCTCAAAAGTGGACTGTGTGTATCCCATGTACTGTTTAACAGATTTTATTGCATTCAGTGGAAAAGATTTTCATCAAAAGTTTTTCAGTGACTGATATTCAGACGTATTTAACAATAACAAGGCCTAGTTTAAGTGAGGCCATTAATGGACTTCCTCATATAGTCCATAAACCTTACACATATTTTTGATATTCTGTCTGGGAGAATTTCACATTTGTATTTCATTATTCCAGTTTTAAGTATGATCAATAAACTCCAGGGAATGCCACTTGTAATTTTATGTGCTGAATTGTGTTGTACACACTTTCTAGTTCTCTACATGTGGTATCACATTTCTTTGAACAGCAATGAGGAAATAACCGCCAATCACGATTGTTCAGAATTAAATGTGAGAAGATGACAAAGATTTTATTTTTGTTTACAGTCTAATTTTCACTAATTTGCTGGATTAATTACAAAGAGTGGGTAGACTAAATAGAAAACTGTAACTTTCGAACTTACCTTTCGTTTATAATCAAAATTAGTCCTTTAAAGACGAAGCGCAGACTGCTTTATTTAAAGACCCAGTTCGTACCGCACAGTAAACACTTTTCATCTCGGTTATCAAAACCAACCAGTTTATGCTGTAAGTGGCAGAAGTCACTGTTTGTTCTGAGATAAATACGAAACACAAATACAGTGAGGGCAAAATGCTAGTTCTTAAGTTTTAAACCTGTTGGTGCACGCAACCAGTAGGCTTTACAAGGTTAAATATGAAGAAAGATATTTTTGTTTTTATGCATACTCCAGGCATATACTTCTGGAAAAGAATTACAGAGATGTTAACTTGATAAGATTTTTAATTACAGATTGTTCTCTTCAAGGCTGTTTAATATGGCAGAATTTCCCTTTAACACTCCAGATACTGGACAACGATTTTAATGTGTAGTCTTGGTTAAAAATCTGATTTCACCATATGCAACCCCTTTTTTCCGTTAAGTTGAGATCTCATCTGTATGATAAAGTATTGTTCTAATGTGTTGTATATAATCTTTCTTTTGTGTATTTTTTTTACATTGCCTGAAGATAGCTTTCCACAAAAGGCCAAACATAGCAGTAAAATAATACAAACATGGTTATGATAGTTTTTATCTCCTCGATGCTATTCTTGTGTGTGTGTGTGTGTGTGTGTGGCGCCCGCGCGCGTGCATGTGTGAAGTTCCCGTTCTCCGTTTCCACGCCTATACATTAGCATCCCTACATATTTTGGAGCCTGCCTGCCTGCCTGCTTCTAGGCTACCGTCACATCCTCCCAAATTCTTTACATTTTTTTATGTTGATTGTTTTTTACATCGCATCGCTTATACGATTGCGATGAATTGCAAAGGATCGTGAAGGACACAATCTTGGCGTGATAGAGGAAATCACGAAATTTGTCAGGAAGGACTCGGAAGAACACGACAGTCAGGATAGCCTGTGTAACGGCTGGTATTCGAACCGCGATATTTTCGAAGAGCGTTCGCGTAACAACACACTTCATCATTTAAGTTTCAGCCCTGTTGATATTCGACGCTATATAATCTGCACGGTTGGAAAGGCTCCCTTAAGTAACCCAAGAATCAATCTCTGGGAATATTGCGAAGTTGATGTAGTGGATTATATGTATCGATTCGGAGAAAAACAACGAACAAAGAAATCTGACAGTTTCTGCAGGGTTAATCTGTCTGGAGGCAATCACATCAGATCTGATATAATGCTCTGACCCATTGTTTAGCAACAGAGCGTCATTTCCGCCGTCCACTCTGTTCCGTTTTAATACGGTTTTTTTTTTTATTTTGCTGTTTCGTTTTGCTGCCAAAGGGGCCAGAGTGTGGGTTATACTTTACGGTACGAAACAAAAGAGCGTGGCACGTACTTTGCTGGGGCACAGTTTATTGTATTCGGGGGTATTTCAGTTCCCGCACTCAGTTCATTTCCGGGATCAGATATTCCTCCACCTCAATCATACGTTCTCAGCTACTTTTTTAAACATGCATTAGGGCTTGCTGCAGGTAGCAATTTTAGCATGCCCTTGAGCACAGTCGCCGTTAGATGTCCCGGTGGATACAGGATTTCTATCCGATAAACTGCCCTGCTCGTAGACACCGTAAAAGGGACCCTGTGTACTACTAGTCGTAACGGAAGCAGGAAGGACCAGGTGAGGCCTGTCTTACCTGAGAATGTTTTTATGTAGACCTATTTCTTTAGTTTTAACCCTTTGACGCCTTACTTACTCCATGGTGCAGAGTCCTTCCTGAGCAGCTACCTGGTTTACAGCTAGTCAAGATTTTCCCCACATTTCACGGAACCCGAAAGTTCAGTACCGCACTCACAAGCGTCCGCCACCTGTCTCTATCCTGGGCCAGCCCAATCCAGTCCATATACCCACATCCCACCTCCTGGAGATCCGCCCTAATATTA
>Ga0209755_10009660_pt1 | contig 10189 bp, 9 predicted proteins | sample TergutCo191P1_FD_187301 | JGI IMG/M metagenome (GOLD analysis project Ga0209755, IMG submission 187301) | Cornitermes sp. P1 segment gut microbial communities from Petit-Saut dam, French Guiana - Co191P1 (SPAdes) (version 2) | ecosystem: Host-associated > Arthropoda: Insects > Digestive system >...
GTTCGCCCTCTTTTCTGAATCCGACTTTATCCATTACCTTTTGCGTCGGTAGATTATCTGCATAGCAACCTGTGACAACCCTTATGCAATCGTCTTGTGAAAAAGCATAATCCAACACGCGCCTTGCTGCTTCAGTTACATAGCCGTTGTTCTGAAATTCCGGCATGATAAACCACCCCATAGGGTCAGCGATTTTTCCTAAAGGCGTAATGGCGGTTATCTCATAACCCACGCCGCCTATTAGTTTGTCGTTACCTCGCTCTTTCAATGTAATACAAAAACGCCGCGCCTTTACGCTATTGTTCATGTGAATAGCGTTTTTAAGGCTTTCGCATGATTCCTCAAGCGAGTTTGTTGTAATATCATCGAGGAAATACATATTTTGCTTGTCCGAGAGCAGCCCGTGATACTCTGGCAAATCCGACTCATGGTACTCCCTTATTATCAAGCGTTCGGTTTCAAGTGGTTTCATCATAGGTTTAAGAACTCCACCGAACCGTGTTGCGAGGCAAGCCGCCCATTTTCGCCACCCCGGTTGTAATATTCGGTCAGATATTGGTTCGTTTCCATGTCCAGTCCTCCAAAAATCAAAAGCGACTGAGGTTTTTATCTCTTAGCCGCTTAATGTTTTATATTCCGATACTATTATTCTTATCTCATATAAAAGCAATAGAGGCCAAGCCTGTGATTCCAATATGGGAACGCAGACTTGGCGGTGGTTGCAAAATGGCAAAATGGTTTTTATTGGTAAATCTGCTCACGGCACTTAGCCCCTTTCATAGGAGTTGCACTTCAGTGTAACGGATACGAATCGGAAAAACAACCGCCAAATTGTAAAAATTTTACGAAAATTTTATTTTATTTTGGAAGTAACAATTCAGTGCCAGCCAAGAAAACCTAGGAGCAGGCATTTAGAAGCCTGTACGCTCATCGTAGAGAGGGAATTCCGGCTACTGCTACGTCAGCTGACCGAGCGTAGAGGAGTGTGCAGGCTTCTCAATGCCGGACTGATAGCAGGCACTGAATAGCAACTTTTGGAATGCTTGACAACATCACTTTGAAAACTCGGACTTCATATATATGCTCAACCGAGCCGCAGGCGACAGGCAAATCCTGTCAAAGCAGCTAGGTGTCTCTCCACACCAGTTATCGTATGTCACTCATGCCAATGCAGGCGAGCGTGTATGCTATGAAGGTAGGTTAAGAAAACGACCTGACTTCATTACATTGCATTGATTAGCGTTGCAATTGTACTCCCTTCAAAAATCTCTTGATTTCTTCGTTCACAAATTCAGGAGCGTCTAAATTTGAACAATGTCCGGCGTTTTCAATCCAAACGAACTTGCAATTCGGGTCAGACTCAGCCCACTTCGGCATGGTTTTTCGAATATTTCCGCTAATATCCTGTCGACCACACAGCAATAGCGTCGGAACAGGTGTAATGTACTCTTTATTCTCTTCGAGGCACTTTAGAACTGCGAGTGTTATTTCAACCATTTTATCCTTACTGGATTCATAAAAAACACTGCGGACATAATTACGTGTTCGCTCCGTCAACCCGCATTGCTTTGCGCTTTGCTCTACGAGCGTCTTGAACGGATATAATGCCAGCAACGGCTTTGTAAATTTTAGCGCGAAGTTTTCAACCAAGGACAATTTCTGAGTATTTCGTGTGCAATCAATCAAAACCATTGCATCTACACGGGCAGGGTATATTTTACAAAATGCCTGTGCTAAATTGCCGCCCATAGATTGCCCAATCAGTGTGGCTTGGCCGATTTTCAATTCGTCAAGTAATTCCATTAAATCGTCGAGCATATCAGTGAAAACGAATTTTTTATTGAGTTTTGAGTTACCGTGTCCGCGAGCATCCCAAGCGACGACAGTTTCCTCAGTAAATACCGGGAATCGTGGCGCAAACATGGCGTGGTCACAGCCTGCGCCATGGAGGAAAACAAGCGAGCGCTCGCCTGCTTTCTTTATCCGGTATTTTATGTCACAATCGTGGCGTTTCAGTGTGTTTTCAATCATTCCTTACCACCTCGGTTTACGTATTTTTTCTACCGCACGAATGGCATTCAATCGCCCGCTTGAATGGCCGGAAGTATAACATCAGACTCTTATGTTTCTCATCATTCTGCATTTGAGTACTATGGGTGTACTAATCAGGTGTCCTATCAAGTTGAAGTTTCAACCGAACCTTGCTATCCCATCTCAACACGCTTTTTTTCAATCGGTACAATTTCTATTGTATATCCAAGAGGATAAAGCACCTTGAACAGAGTATCAATTTGCGGTGTGGCCCTAAGGCTTTCAAGCCGTGCGATAGCAGGTTGCTTTACACCGGATATTTCTGCAAGCGCTCTTTGCGAAAGCCCTTTTTCCTCTCGTGCTTCAATCATTTTGCCGATTAAGGCTACCTCAAAATTGATACGTTCACGGTCAACAGGGCTTACCCTTGTTTCGTCATTCATATAATCGTTAATCGTGCGTATCTCTTTTTTATTATCCATACCACTCACCCTGCTTTTCGATAAAGTCTTTCATTTTTGCCCGTGCATTATCAATCTCGCACTGCGGTGTTTTATTGGTTTTCTTAATGAAATGATGCAATAGTACAAACTTATTATCTTTCCAATAGAAGAAAAATATACGATTGTTAATGGGGCGAAGTTCCCATATACTGCCGTCAATATGCTTAACAACCGGTTGCCCTATGCGGTGTACCATACTGCTGTAACGATATTATATACGCAAGGATTTTATCTCTGTTAATACGGTCGGTTTTACTGGTGATATCTTTTGTTGCTAAATCGTCAAGGTACTCGACAATTTCTGATATTCCATTTTTATCACGATAAAATTCCACTTCATACATAATATTCCCCCTTGCATATTTACGATAACACTTTAGTTATCTAAAGGCAATAGTTTCAGAAAAATTTATTAGGAGATGATAGTTCCAGGAGTACCTGTTCGGTGCCTCTTGCGTCATTTAAGCGCACAGTCGCAGAATCCAGTATATCAGCACTTCTTTAAAGTAGTGCTAATTGGGGTTTGGCCTCCGGCGGGTCCCTTTTTCTGCTCGTGCAGAAAAGGGACCAAAAGACACGCCAAGGGGATACCCCTTGGAACCCCGGGCTCGCTAACTCGCTGCGGCTCGAACAGAGCTCGCCTAGGACGAGGGACGGGGTGCGCCGATAAGGCATACGTAAACGCCGTTTGCCCTCGTGCGAAAAAATTTACAAAATAACTCTTGGCATTGTGCGACTAAACGTATATAATGGATATATTGCAGTCGGCTTTTTTTGAATGGAGGATTGGAATGCTTGGATATATTAAAGCAGAGGATGTTGCTAAAAAATGGGATATTTCAATAAGACAGATTCAAGTGCTGTGTAAGAACGGACGCATTGACGGCGCAATCAAATTCGGAACGACATGGGCTATACCCGAAAATGCGCCTAAGCCGACACGCACGGCAGTCAAGGGAAAGCCCGGACGCAAGACGAAGCAGGCAAATTAATTTTTATCAACAACTGTGGAACAAAATAAAGTGTTGTGATTGTGCCATAGTCGAACACATTTATTATTACAAATGCAAAATGGTTCTTATGACAACCCTAGCCCAAATAACCACTTGAAGCTGTTACTTTGCTAACTTGTAAACAACGAATTGATTCAGGCTTACTCCGTTTTCCTTTGCATTTTCTAATGGTCTATAATGCAATTCTTTAGGCACTCGCAATGATATTTTACCGCTACATTCACGAAAGGCTCTTACTAATTCAAGCGGTGTTGTTGTATCGTCTATATCCGCATCTATTTCCGCTAACATTTGCCTATCCCATTCATCTGGCACAATTTCCGGCAATTTTGCAAGCTGCTGTTCAAAATCATCAAATGTTAATTTATCCATATTCGTCATCCTTTTTTATATACATCACCGCGTGTGTCAATCTTGGTTACTATTACTATTTTATTTACCTTGTGCGTTGCATAACGTACAGTCGCCGCCTTCAACGGATGGCTCGAAATTGAGCCTACCTCTAATCAATCTAACGTTGAATTGATTGCCAATACCCTCAATGGTGAGGACAATCCAAAGATGAATTGCCCTCCGCTCTTTACTTCATAAACCATACTGCTTACAGTAAATTGGTAAACATCGCTTTATTTTCTGAAAGGAAACCCAATGCTTTAAGATTACGCTTTAATACATCGAGCGTATCATCGTTAACATAAGCAATACACCCCATTGCCGCCGCGCACAGCATATAATAGATGGCTTGTATTTCCTCGTTAATCAACGGATTAAGGCTGTTATACCCACGTAAAATTTCTTTAAGCATCGGCAGATACTCGTCAATCGACCGTGTGTTTATTTCACCCGCACACCACACTATGTCAAACAGCCGCACATGGGATACATTGTAAATCTCGTAGCCTTTAATTGCTACTACATCGCCGTTTTCGTATACCACAGTATCCCCGGTCGGATTGCCGTGAACAAGTTGCTTAGGCATCTTTTCGTACAACACACCAAAAGTTTGCGCGTAATCATCGAAGAAGGTGTCATCAATCGCCATGCCCTGTTTTTGCAAATATTCTTTCACCTTGGGAATGGAGTCCAAGCTTTGTCTATATTTATTTGCTTCGTAAGGCATTACGTCATCCTGTACGGATTTTAATGCGCGATGTAGTCTGGCAATAGCTTGCCCCAGTCTATAAGCGTGGTTTATACGGTCGTTATTGAACTCCATACTCGCAAGCTCATCATCGGATTTTGGGCTGGCTATAAGCGGTTCTCCGACTTTTCTCGTAAGCAAAAAAATTTGTGCACCATCATGATAATCGTTTCCTGCCGTTGTGGGTATCGGCAAAAATTCTGACGATAGCCCCTCTTTTTCCAACGCTTTGGCAATTCTGATGTTTTTAATCATTTTTGAACGCTCGTTGGTTTTGAGGTAGTAATCATCCCCAATTTTCCAAATCTGCCATTCGATGTCCCCGGTTTTCCAATCTCTCGTTGAAGCGTCCTCGATTTTTAACCCATTAGGAATATCCCAATTCCTAAGAATGGATCGGATTTCTTTTTCACTCAACATAATAAATACCTCCGCTTTTTTGTAAATACTTAAATACTTTTTTGGAGAACAACCATACATTCTGACAAACGCTTTATAAAACCCCGCATAGGTGTCAAATCCGTATTCCATCACAACGCCAATAGCTTTTCGGCCTGATGACATTTCGGCAAGAGCATGGTCTAATCGCCTTTTAAGGATATAACTCGCAACGGTCGAACCCATTGCTTCGGCGAACAAGCGGCAAAAATAACCGGCTGAATAATTAGCCATATTCGCAAGCTCGCTTGCTGTTATATCAGTTTTCAGATTTTGCTCAATGTAATCCAACGACGATTTAATGAAGTCCTGCATAATGTTTGGTTGCCCTCCTTCCCGCGGTAATTTAAGTATACAGCATAAAAATCAAAAAACATTTCCTGTATCAACGTGATTAAATGAGTTCATCCATCAACTGTTTTTGTCAAGCTCAAAACCCGCCAGTGATTATAAAATAAAATTCCGCCACAGTTGACAGCGCCTAAATGGAAGACACGGTTAATTCGTAATACTATTTGTATATAAATTAATACATCGTGCGTTCCCCGTCTTGTCGTTGTCGATGTGGCAAGAGTGGTAAACCCCATTGCGACCTTGTCGATTGCATAGTTGGTGGCGGGGTTTTCCACGCTTTCCACATCCGTGCCTGATGGTGCGAATCCTAGTCCACAAAAGTGGTACTAGTATGCCTGGTCGAGCAGTGCCAATGCTTCTTCCATCGCGGATACAGTTTGCTCGGCAGCTTCGAAAGCCGGTCCGCTTTGCAGGTTAGTCGGGATATTATCCCAGTAGTGTTTTTCAGCGTCACAGATTTTCTCAAGCTGCGCTATTATTGAAATCAATGTCTTGCGCCGTCGCGGCCTTGTAGAGCAAGGTTCGGCTTTTTTGTTCTCCCCGCTCATAAAGCGAGAGATTTCGCTTGCCATGGAAACGCCCTTGGCCTCGCATTTTTTCTTGAATTCCGCCGCGATTTCCGGTTGAACCGAAACTTTAATTTGAGTATAATGTGCATCATTCCAGCGTTGCTTGGCTTCGTTGGATGTGGTCCCCATCAGTCACCCTCCGAAGTCGGCGTTGCCGTGCCGCCTTCCAGCCAAGCAAGCGTTTCCTCGAACCGGCCGCCTTTCTCCCTTGAAATGTCCAGCACATGGGCTTTGTGGGCAAGGCGGTCGATTAACGCGCCGGTGAGCGTCGGGTCTTTGAAAACCTCCTCCCAGCGCGGAAAAACGAGGTTTGATGTAACGATGATGGAACCCTTGTCGTTGCGCGAGGAAATAAGATTAAACAATGTCTCGCAGCCTGCTTTGTCCATTGAAACATAACCAAGCTCGTCTAATATAACAAGGTCATATTTCTCGAAGCGTTTTCTGAAGCTGCTAAGCTGGTTGTTTCCTGCCGTTTCCTTGAGTTCGAGGATTAAGTTAGGGACGTGCGCGAATAGCACGCTTTGCCCCTTCATGCAGGCCTCCGTGCCCAATGCGATGGCGTAATGGGTCTTGCCCGCACCGGAAGTGCCGAGAAGGATGATGTTCTCATTGTTTTTGATGAAATGAAGTGTTTCCAGCTCATCAAATTTGGGGTAAAACACCGTGTCATATTTGTCTCGCTTGAAGTCGGCAAGATATTTTTTGAGCGGAAATCTGGCCTCTTTAATACGTCTGGCTTGGAGTTTTTCTAAACGGATTTGCCATTCGCAATCCAGCAGATATTCCAGGAATGTCGCGTAATCAAGTTTCTTTGTCTGCGCCTCGCTCACTAATTTCTGCCAATTGCCATGGGTGTAAGGCATCCTGAGCTTCACGGCTAATTCAGCGATATTCAATGCCGCACACCCCCGATCGTCAGGGCCGCGTAGTTAAAGATATTCGCTCTCGCCGACACGTCTATCTGCGATATGGGCCTTACAACATCCAGCGCGTCGATTTCGCCTTTGTTGGCGGTTTCATGCTCAAACAGCGCGATAATCCCGTCAATGGGAAGCTCTTTGTTTTCCAGGAAAAGCTCTATGAACTTCTTTGGCTGCTTGCTGTAATAGGTATAAAAGATGGCTTTTAGGCGGGGTATGCTTTTGAGCGCGATGCTGTTGCGTATGGCTCCGGGCTTCCTGTGCAAAGTGTTCAGATAGTGGTAAATATCAACCTGCATTTTGCCGTTGCCTCTGAGGCGCTCATGCCTGCAGACTTCTTCATTGTCAAAGAAAACACGGATTTCGTTGTGGTATTTCTTGACGATGACCCGCTTGCCGACGAGGTGCTCGGGAACCGAATATTTCACCGTGTCCACACTGATAAGACTGCAATTGTCTGCCTTAGGATTGCTTATGTCAGCCAGTTCCAGCGGCGGGCGATATGGGAGAAGGCATTGCTTTTCATCTTCCATGCGGCTGCCCTCGTTGAGCTTGATGAGCCGGCTGCACGCATAGGCATGCGCATCTTCGAGTGTGTTAAACGTGTAATGCTCTGCAAATATCTGATTCCTCAGAATCTTCACGCTGCTTTCAACATGCCCCTTTTCGTTTCCCTTGAAGCAGTTGGTGACATTGATTTTGAACCCGTAGTATGCCGACATCTTCAACAAGTCGTCATTGAGTTCTTTTTCGTTTTTGCCGATGAACTTTTTGACCACATTCCGCATGTTGTCGTACACAACTTCCAGATAGCTGCCGCCCATCATCTCGAAGAAGCGCACATGGCTGTCGAGGAAGACGGCTTTCTTTTGATTGGTGTATAGATAGAGCCACCGGAAATCGCCGCCCGGCGATGACAGCACAGCCATATGGCAAGTCTTTACAATGCCGCCCAGGACTAGCTCGACTTCGCCAAAATCGTATTCCAGACGATCCCCAAGCTCATGCTCCTGCCGGATGAACACCTCTTTCAGACGTTTGCGTATCTTTGACAGCGCAATGTTTATGGTTGCTTCGCCAACGTCAAAACCCTCATCGGCCAGCTTTTGATGTATCTGCCTGTTGGTTAGCTTCTGCTTGTGCGCGGGGCCGAGCAGCCGGGTTTTCCGCTCTTCTTCTTTGAGTATGCACTTCAGGCGCGCTTCCACTTCCTCGGTATACTTGGTGCGGGTGCGGGGTGCAGCGGCGCGTTTTGGGGTGGCGAACAAGCTGTCCTGTATCGCCCTTGTGTCCGCTCCGCCCTCTCCAAGCTCCTGTAATCGACGCCGGTATTCGTTCCAATACTTTGACACGGTGTCACGGTCATAGCCTGTCCGCCGTGACACTTCCCTGTTTGATAGCCCTTCTTCCTTGAGTTCGATGAGTTTTCGCTTATCCATGTGTTTTACCATACCTTTCTTGCCTCCGTTTGTGATATTCCGCTCCTGTTGTATTACGCAGAGTATTATTCCTGCGGCAGGCGCGGTCCGGATATGTTATCACATACGGGTTTTTTATCTGCAAGTGGCTGGTTTTTATTTTATAATCTTATCCTTTTTTGGCGGGTTTTCAGATTAGCATACACACGGGCTTAAGTTGCTTGCATTGGGCGGATGGCACTAACACTGCGCAAATTTATGAATATTTTTTTACTAAATTTTGAACAAATACTTTAAAAATTATTTCTTTCATGTATAATTGGGATGTGAGGAAGAAGGGAGGAGGGTCAAACATGCTTCGTAAATTACATCGCAAGATTATACCTTTACTCCTTGTTGTCGCTATTGCGGCTTCATTTATGGGAGCAGCTCTTTCTGCAGAGCGTTTCACGATATCAATTAGATATTATGATGACATCAATATTACTTTTAGGCTAAACTATCCCAGTGGGGGTGTTTGGTCGGGTGCACAAGATGTACCGATAGGAGGCACATCAATATCCAGTCAGATATACTGTGTGGATCCGTTTACTGCATTTCACGGTCAGGTGCCAAATCATGGCGGAACTACCGGTTGGAGCCATGGTGCGGTGACGGACACCGTACCCGGTTATGTCTCGGCAGCACCTTGGGCAATGTCGGGCGCCATGCAGAGATATGGTGATGCAGTTCGCTGGATTATTGCAAATGGATATAGGGGCGTGTTTGGTCACCCCAGTAGCCCGGGTTTACCTGAGGATGCCGAGAGCAGAGAGAGTGTTGCACGCTTACAATCAAGATATGCAAGTTTTCCTTGGGCAGCTAATATTGACAAAGAAATTGCTCTGATGGCGACTAAAGTCGCAATTTGGTTTACTGTTGGCGGCAGAGATGCAGTTCAAGTCGTGCGTACAAGTCTGGATGGAAGAGTCCATGCGGACGGTACTTTGATGAGCGATACATTTAATAATCTGATTGAAGCTCTGATAAGAGACGCACAGATTGCCGGAGCAGGTGGTACTCCGTCCCAGAGTGTACCGGTGACGACGTTAACAGCGGGTATTGATAATAGCCATGCTGTTTTTGATCCTATTAATAACAGATATGGTCCTCTTATTGTCACAGCAACTGCAAATGGTCTTGCAAGGGCTACGGATGGGATTTTCTTAACTGCAAGCGGTGAAGATTCGTTAAATTTTTACTTTACTGACAGTGCATTTGAGCGACTGCCGATTGATATCAGCATAACGACGGACATGCCTGTATTTCGTGCTCCCGGCACTGCAGACTCAGGTGGTGTATTTTATCTGGTGGTCCCTGAGGATAGGGGTAATGCTGATAACATGACAATTAGTGCTATGGTGCTCTCTGCAAATACACCTGTAGTACAAGGAACACCGGTTGTATATGCTTTTTGGGATGCGGACAGACAGAATTGGGATGCTATTCAAGCATTCGCCGGTGCTGCAAAAGAGGGGGCGTTAGTTGATTTATTTGCGCAAGCGAGCATTAATACGGGAATTGCACCCCGTGGTCAAATATGGGTGTCAAAACAGGTGGAAAACCCCGGAGTTAATGATCTGGACTTACCATTTAGCTTCCGTTTATGGCATACAAATGACATCACATCCGATGGTTCCGGTCAAGAGGTGGATTTAGGAAACCATCCTGTTCGAGGTGCGGACAGTAGTTTCGGAAATATTTTTAACCTTCGTAAAGGAATGTTTGCATTCATTGATGGTTTGCCCGCAGGCCCTAAT
>Ga0209755_10009661_pt1 | contig 10188 bp, 9 predicted proteins | sample TergutCo191P1_FD_187301 | JGI IMG/M metagenome (GOLD analysis project Ga0209755, IMG submission 187301) | Cornitermes sp. P1 segment gut microbial communities from Petit-Saut dam, French Guiana - Co191P1 (SPAdes) (version 2) | ecosystem: Host-associated > Arthropoda: Insects > Digestive system >...
AGTATCAACGCAAATTGATTGATAACTTTATTGCATGGGTATATGTATATGATAATGAGATTGTTGCTTATTTAAACTTAGATGCCTCCAAAGATGCTAAGCGAATAAATTTAACAGACACTAACACAGCAAAAGATGCCGTTTTAGGGGTTCAAACTCTAACACCAACGCCCCGCCAAAGTGTCGACATACTGTCGGCAGCGATAAAGTGAATAGTGAATAAGTGAAACAGTGTCGGATAAATTAGCAAAGTCCATGTCGGCACTTAACTTATTCACTCTTTCACTTTTTCAATTATTCACTAAAAAAGCGACTGTTACTTTTTAAAAAAGTTTGCAGTCGCTTTTTGTGTTTGGTCTTTAGACTTTTGCGTGACTTTAAAACTCGGCTTTGTGTTCTAGTTTTTGGCCGCCTAGAATGTGAATGTGTAAGTGGGCTACTGTTTGACCGCCGTCTTCGCCTTGGTTTACTATTATGCGGTAGCCTTTTTTGAGTTTTAGCTGTTCTTCTAGCATGCCAATAGTAGAAAAAATGTGACCCAAAATGTCGCCATCTCTACTTTGCATGTCGCTAAAACCGCTATAATGCCTTTTAGGAATTGCAAGATAATGTAGCTTTGCCTTTGGGTCAATATCATTAACAATAAAAAAATGCTCGTCCTCGTACAATTTAGTAGAAGGAAGCAAATCCTTAGCAATTTTACAAAATATACAATCCATTATGTAACTCCTTTCAGTTTTAGCGTTAGCCTAAAACAGTCTAAAAAAAATTTTGGTGGGCGATATTGGACTTGAACCAACGACTTCCACCATGTCAAGGTGATACTCTCCCAGCTGAGTTAATCGCCCACAGCCAGTATTTAAGGCTATTTTAGCACTTTTTAAAGGCATTTACAACTAAATCTAGCCCCCAGACATGGTGAAAAATGCAATTTTATCATTTTTTGGTGTCAAAACTGGTGTCAAAAATGCTAGTTATTTGCTTTTAACTTATCAACTAATTTTGCCAGTTGTTTTCTTTTGAGAATTTGTTTTTGTTTTTGTCTAGGATGAATTTTAGTTTGGGGATGTCTTGCTTGGATACTCTTAATGGGGGGGTTGTGCCTCTTAAGGTGTTAAAGGTGTTTTTAGACGCACTCAGTAGTACTAGTCCCTTATTTTCGTCAATAATGTAGTCGTGTACATGGTACCAGTCTAAAAATTTTAGCACTGTGTAAATTCCTTTATCTACTATGGCGGATTTTGCTAGGGTTAAAACTATTAAAAGCATTAGCACTGTTAGTAGTAAAAATAAAAGCGTAATAAAGATAAGATTAAACTGCCAGCCGTAAATGCCATACTGCGAATACAGTAGTTGTTCTTCTATATTAAAAACGCCCGACACTGCTAAAATTGTTGCTAGAATTAAAACAATAGTAACAACAAGCCCCACAATAAAGTGTGCCTTTACGCTTTTAAACTCCACCAAAATTATAGAGTTTAAAAGCTTTTTTTGCCTTTTAATAAGAGTAATTGAAGCTAATAAAAGTACAACCGCCCCAATAAGCATAGTTAAAGATGTAATGATTGTTATAGCGTAGTTCATTTTTTTTCAATTCACAATGCATAATGCACAATGCACAATTATTGTTTCTATTTTAAATATTAGATTTTTCTTGTTTCTATTTTTTTTGACATTCATTGTGCACTGTGCATTGTGCATTGCATTTATTTTCCCCACAGGGTAAAGGTGAACACTGTTCCTTCGTCTACTTTGCTTTGTACTTCTAGGCTGCCACCTAGTGCTTCTGCTATGCTTTTTGCTATGGTCAGCCCTAGCCCTGTACCGCCAGTTTCTCTGCCCCTTGCCCTGTCGCATCTAAAAAATCTATCAAAAATATATGGTAAATCTTCTTTAGAAATCCCTATGCCCGTATCCGTAACCATAACCTTTACAGCTTCGTCTTCTGTTGTGCAGGTGCTTATCTCTATAGTGCCGCCTTTTGGAGTATATCTTACGGCATTGTCTACTAAACTACGCACTAATTCTAGCAATAAATTTAAGTCCGTATTTACCATGATTGTAATACCGCCTAAATAACTAACATGGTGGTCTAGCGATACAACCTTATAATCTTCTACCATTTGGTTTAAAGTTTTATCTAAATCAAATTTTGCACTTTGAGTATGAATTTTGCCAATCCTAGCTAATAGCAATAATTTTTCTGCTAGACGGCGCATGTTTTCTGCTTCTCTGGCTATTGCTTCTATACTCTCGTTTAGAATATCTTCATTCTTAGAACCCCAGCGTTGCAGTAAATTTGCATAGCCCGCCACTACTGAAATTGGAGTTTTAAGCTCGTGGCTGGCATCTGCAATAAAGCTCTCTTGGCGATTAAAGGTTTTTTCTATACTGTCTAATAAACCATTTATACGATTAGTAAGCTCCAAAAATTCTATCTGGCGGTCGACTGGCTCTAGTCTTTTAGATAAATCGTCTGCCGCTATTGTGTCTATGCCTTCTGTTATTCGCCTAATGGGGCTTAGCATAATGGAAGCAAACACAGCAGTGAGAGCCACAAATACTATAATGGCTAGCGACACTATAACAGCAGAGAGAATTATTAAATTGGTGAATGCGTTAGGGTTAGTGTCATAGGTAAAGCTGTGGTTGACTGTTAAAACTACATAGGTGGCATAGCCAATGAGCAGCAAAGTAAACATGATAGAAAAAATAATTATCATGCGTGGGAGCAGCGGAATTTTTGCTTTTGTTAGGATTTTTTTAGAGCCTTTAATGGGTGCCACAAACGGAAAAGCTAAAGCACTTAAAATTTTGCGACCTCTAGTTTTATTAGGCTTTTTAGCGTCTCGCTCTTTTTTTTCTTGCTTTAATTCTTTTAGAGTTTCTTCTACTGCTTCTTTTTTATCTGGCGAGCCAGTAAGCGGGTAGTCTTCTATTTTAAAGCCTTGCCTATTCTGTTGTTGCGGGTTGTTATTTTGCATTTTAGTATTATTATTCTTCTATGATTAGGTCTTATTGTACTATTAGCTAGCCTAAAAGTCAAATAGTTAGAAGCCATTTTAAATAGGGATAAAGGTGGATAATTGAACATTATTGTCATACCTTACATAAAAAATGTCCGTCAATTTTTAAAAAATTAACCGACATTTTTCATCTTTAAATTTTCATTATTAATGGCTAGCCATTAACATAATCACAATAGCAATACGGATAGCAATACTCTGCGCTGCTTCCAAAGACTATAAAGTTGTTTCTAAAAATTACATAAATCCAGCTACCTTCTATTGCTTGCATGATGCTTTCGGGGTAGTTAAAGAAGGTATATTCAAAAAAGCGGATTGTGGCTAGAATTAGTAAAAATAGCATAAATACAAAAAGCACAAAGTAAACAGCACCTAAAATTTTGTTGGCGATTTTAATTGGCTTTTTATCTATCTCGGTTACTCTTCTTATAATTAAAACTATTATAATTCTTAATACCTGAAGCACAATAAACAGTGCTATAAAATACAGTACGGTGGCTAGGTGGATTACTCCTAAAAAGCCCCAAACGCCCGCAAAAAACTCATTGCCTGTTGCCACTAGCCCATTTATTGCAGGAGTTGCAAGTAGTGCCATGCCAAAAAGTGCTATTAGCACAACCGATATTACTATGCCCGCAATGCCACTAGTTGTAAATTTTAGCATTCTGCCAAAACCAAATCCTGCGCCGATTGCAGCGGCTAATAGTAGCACCCCTACTAAGATTATATTTAAAACGAAATTAGGCATAATAACACCCCCTTTTTATAATGCATAATGTATAATTCATAATGCATAATTGTGGATTTTTATTTTTAGTATTTTTGAATGAGTTTTAAGAATAAGGCTTTTGTGGGATTTAGTCAATTAAAATTTTGGCAATTCTTGTTTTTTAATGGGATTTTAATCTTAATCTATTGAATACTGAATATTGAATAATGATTGTTAAGATTTAAAATATAAGCCTTGGCATTGTTTAAAATATATATCCGACATTATTCAATATTCAATATTCATTATTCATTGTTTGACGCTAAATGTTAATAAGTTACACCTTGCAACTTGCAATTCTCAATTAACTTGTTGCTTTAATCAAAAAAACATGCCATACTACCACCCATGACACTCACTCAAAAAATATTAGCAAAGGCTAGTGGATTAAAAAGCGTGACTGCGGGTCAGCTTATTATGGCGGACCTTTCTATTGTGCTAGCTAACGATATCACTGCACCTGTTGCCATAAACGAGTTTAACAAGGCTAGTTTTAAAACTGTTTTTAATAAAGACAAAATTGCCCTAGTTATGGACCACTCTACTCCTAATAAAGATATTAAAACGGCAGAACTTACTAAACAGTGTAGAGAGTTTGCCAGTTTTCATAAAATTACCCATTTTTATGATGTTGGTAGGGCTGGTATAGAGCATGCACTCTTGCCAGAATTAGGCATTGTGTTACCTGGTGATGTTGTAATCGGTGCTGATTCTCATACCTGTACTTATGGGGCGATTGGTGCTTTTAGTACGGGCGTTGGCTCTACCGATGTGGCGGCGGGGTTTGCTAAAGGTAAGGCTTGGTTTAAAGTGCCAGCAGGTTTAAAGTTTAATTTGACGGGTAAGCTAGGGACAAATGTATCTGGTAAAGATTTAATATTGCACATTATTGGCTTAATTGGCGTGGACGGAGCTTTATATAAATCTATGGAATATGTGGGCGAAGGAGTTAGTAGTTTAACGATTGACGATAGGTTTACTATATGTAATATGGCGATAGAAGCGGGAGCTAAAAATGGGATTTTTGCGGTGGATAGCGTAACTAAGGAATATTTAAAAGGCAGAGTTAAAAAAGATATTGAAACAATTACTGCCGATAGCGATGCCGATTACGAAAAAGTTTTTAATATAGATTTATCTAAAATTCCTTCTACTGTGGCTTGTCCGCACTTGCCATCTAACACAAAGTCAGCTAGCGAATTAGCAAAACAAAAAATTAAAGTAGACCAAGTGGTTATAGGTAGCTGTACTAATGGTTTTTTAAGTGATTTAAAAGTGGCGGCTAAGGTTTTAAAGGGCAAAAAAGTAGCAGAAGGCGTTAGGTGTATTGTGTTCCCTAGTACGCAAGCCATTTATAAAGATGCTATAAAATTAGGCCTTATAGACATTTTTATTGATGCTGGCTGTGCTGTTTCTACCCCCACTTGTGGCCCGTGCCTAGGTGGCCATATGGGAGTACTAGCAAGCGGCGAAGTTGCAATAGCCACCACAAACCGAAACTTTGTAGGAAGAATGGGTCACCCCAATTCTTTTGTGTATTTGGCAAGCCCATATGTAGCAGCATGTAGCGCTGTGGCGGGGTTTATTAACGACAAAGCGTAACTTAATTGCAAAGTTTAATTTCGAATGAATAATGAATACTTAATAATGAATAATGATTGTTTTTATTTATATCACATATAAAAATCCGACATTATTCATTATTCAATATTCATTATTCAATCGTCTTAAGGGATTTTTTATGAAAAACAATAACACTAAACTAACACTAACAACCGCCCATGGTACGGCGCATAAGTATGGTGATAACATTGATACTGATGTTATAATCCCTGCAAGGTACTTGAATACCACTGAACCAAAAGAATTGGCTAAATACTGCTTAGAAGATTTAGACAAAAACTTTGTTAAAAAAGTTACTCTCGGCGATATTTTAGTTGGCGGTTTTAATTTTGGCTGTGGCTCTAGCAGAGAACACGCCCCTATTGCAATAAAGGCTAGTGGGGTTTATTGCGTAATAGCAAAAAGCTTTGCAAGGATTTTTTACCGCAACGCAATAAACATTGGCTTTGCAATTTTAGAATGCCCAGAGGCCGTAGACGGCATAAATGACGGCGACAAAGTAGAAGTCGATTTTGCTAGCGGAGTTATTTTTAATAAAACAACAAATAAAAATTTTAAAGCTGAACCATTCCCAGAGTTTATCCAAAATATTATTGAGTGTGGCGGGCTTTTAGAGTTTGTTAAAACAAATTTGTGATTACTAGCAAAACTACTAACTGCAACTTACTAACTACTAATTAAGATTAAGCTAAAATTAGAAATGTGCAAATTTTAGAGTATGTGACTTCCTAATGCAACTCCACAACAATTAGTAGTTAGTAGTTAAAATAAGGAATACAACTATGACTAAAAACATAACACTACTCCCCGGTGATGGCATTGGGCCAGAGGTTACACAAGAGGCTGTAAAGGTTTTAAAGGCGGTGGCTAAAAAGTTTGGCCATGGCTTTAATTTTGATACGCATAAAATTGGCGGTGCGTCAATAGATAGCTTTAACGAGCCTTTAACCGATAAGACTATTGCCGCTTGTCGCTCTAGCGATGCGGTACTATTAGGTGCAGTTGGTGGCCCTAAGTGGGATAATATTGAACCAACAATTCGCCCAGAGCAAGGGCTATTAAAAATCCGCTCTAGCCTTGGATTGTTTGCAAATATTCGCCCAACTAAGCTTTTTAATTGTTTAAAAAACGCTTGCCCCCTACGGGCAGACATAGCTTGTAAGGGTGTGGATTTTGTGGTTGTAAGAGAATTGACGGGCGGAATTTATTTTGGCAAAAAACAAACTCTTAAAGGGAATGATGGTAAAGTAACCGCAAACGACACTCTAAGCTATACCGAGTCAGAAATTGAACGCATTGCTAGGGTTGCTTTTAATTTAGCTAAAACGAGGGGCAATAAATTGTGTTCTATTGATAAGGCTAATGTTTTAGATTCTTCTAAATTATGGCGTAGCGTTTTAAATAGGGTTGCCACTGACTACCCTAGCGTGGCTTTAAGCCATATGTATGTGGACAATGCCGCCATGCAGTTAATTAAAAACCCTAGCCAGTTTTGCACTATCGTAACAGAAAATATGTTTGGAGATATTTTGAGTGACGAAGCTAGCGCCCTTGTTGGCTCACTTGGGCTTATGCCGTCTTCTAGCATTGGGACCACTAGCTTTGGGCTTTATGAGCCTATTAGCGGCTCGGCACCAGATATTGCAGGTAAAAATATTGCAAACCCAATAGGTGCAATTTTATCCGCCGCCATGATGCTAGAGCATTCTTTTGGCTTAAAAACTGAAGCTAAAGCTGTGGAAGCAGCAGTAGAAAGTGCGCTAGCTAAAGGGCATAGAACAGCCGATATAACAATTAGTAGTGACAATATAAAACCCATATCAACAAGTGATATGGGCGATGAAATTGCGGGGAGTATTTAATATTGAATAATGAATATTGAATAATGTCGGATTTTATTAGTTGAAAGTGGAAAATGTCGGTCTAATTTAATTGAGAATGGAGAATGAAAAATGTCGGTTAGTTTTATAGTGTAAAATCCAACCGACATTTTTGTGTAGTAAGGTTTAAGTATGTAATAAAATATTGCGTTTTATCGTAGGGGCAGACGCCCTCGGCTGCCCGCCATGCAAAACGCACGGCAAGAACTTATCATACGATGAAGAGCGGGCAGCCGAGGGCGTCTGCCCCTACAACTATCACTAATTCCAACCGCCATTCAGCATTCAGAATTCATAATTCAGCATTAAAAAAGTCCGACATTTTTAAGTAATTTCCTAGTTTCTTACCGCTAAAACTTGCACTTCTATTGGGCAGATTAGTACTGCGAAAATTGTGCCACAAGTGCCTATAAATGCTACATACCAGTAAAAGCCGCCAGAGTTGTCTATTGGATTAGCTAATAGTCTTATGTAGATTTCTGCTTTTAATTCGCCGCCGCTTTTAAAGGTTTCTAGGCTATTTTTTAATTTGTTCTGGGCAATTTCCAATGCTTTAGTACTATCAATCATTTGCTCTGTTACTACAGACTTTGTACTAATGTTTTCTTCCGTCCCGCCGCTATTTATAATGGTGACTATAATTTCGTTTTGGTTGGCTCTAATATTTAAGTCCGCACTCAGCGTTATATTAAACGGATGAGCTAAAAATTCGCCCCTAAAATTTGTGCCGTTTATTGTTGTATTAAAGCTATAGCTACTATCGCTATTTTCGTTTTTTGGAGTTATTGTAATAAGAGTAAAGTCCCTAGTTATGCCAGCGTGTCCGTCCATTAAAAAAGGGTCTTCTCTTAGACCTGTTATAATTTTTATGCTAAAATTGTCACTTTCTCCTATAAAAATGTTTTCTCTTAATTCGCTAACTTGGGCAAAGAGTCTATCTAATGGTTCGTTGCAACCTATGCAACCAGTAAAAAGTAGTGCCACGCTAAGTGATAAAAAGACACTAAATAAAAAAATAAAAGCACGAAGTTTTTTCTGTTTAAAAATTTTCATGCTTTATATTTATGCGACAAATTTCGACAATATTCTTTTAACAGTGAATATCAAATATTTAATATTAAATAATGATTGTTTTTATATATGTCACTTATAAATATCCGACATTATTCAATATTCATTATTCATTATTCACTTAATATATATCATCGTACTTGGCACTTTGCTCGTCACTATGTCTTGTATGTCGTATTTTGCGCTTGCTATAATTACTTTCATACCTTGAGCCAAACAAGGCTTAATATAGTCTAGTTTTGCGTTAGCACCGTTTGCACCCGCTCTACTTGCACCAGAGCAAGCTTCTCTCATTAGGTCTAATTTTTTTTCTACACTGCTATAAGAGCTTGCGCTTACCTCTTTTATTAAAGAGTTTTTATCGTTTATGTCAGCGTAAATTCCTTCTAGCGTAGATAAAATTAGTAGAACTTTTGCGTTTACCATGCAGGCAATTTGGCTTGCCGTTTCGTCATTGTCTACAAGTTCTACAACGCTACCCTTTTTGTTTTTTACGCTTTGAATCTCCATTTTGCGGCTTTCTTCTACGCTTACGGCATCGTTATAGTTAACGATAGGCACTGCCCTTTGGCTAGCGGCTCGCAGCAGCAGCTCTCTTATATGTTCCCTTTTTACATCGTTATTAAAATGGTTATGCTCTACTAAAACTTGCCTTACGCTGTATTCTGGGGCAATGTGTTTGCGATACATTTGCATTAGTGTGGCTTGGCCTTGTGCTGCGTAATCTGTTTTTGCTGCTTCGCTACTAGCATCAACTTCTTTGCCGTTTCTTGCAATATAGTCACGCATGCCAATTTCTACCGCACCACTAGAAACCCAAACCATACCGGGCTTTAAACGCCAGCAGATTTTAGCAAAAATGTCTTCGTCTATATTGTCTAGCTCTTTATTGATAAGAGCCATAGAACCTATTTTACCTACAATGTCTATCATGATTTTTTATTGAATATTTAATAATGAATAATGAATAATGTCGGATTTTATTTATGCCACTTATAATTATCCGACATTATTCATTATTCAATATTCATTATTCATTGTCTCTAACTAAAGTAAGAACCGCTAAGTTAATTCAATCTCTATTACCGGTCTTATATAGTATAGTTCTACTCCGATTTTTTCTTCGCTGAAGCCTTCTAGTCCTGTGTCTACTCTGTGAGCGTCTTTAACATCGCCTGCTAGCCATAGAGTGTGGGGAGTTTTTCTTAGGGCTATTTGGGCAAAGTATGTGATTGGCGGGCTTAGGATATCCTTTTTTTGTTTTGGGTCTTTTTTGTAACGGCGTAATAAAACGCTTAACTCCGCCTTAGATAAAAACCTAACCTTTTTAATTTTTACCTTTTTGCCGTTTGTCTTAACTTCGTCACTGTCTAACTTAAAATCCTTTAAAAACATATCTTCTATTTGTTTTGATAAGTTTTTAGCCGCACCGTCTATTGGGTGTTTTAAGCTTAAATAGTCAACCGCAAATAATAGCGACTTACTTAAATAAGTTGCCGTTTGCTCGCCTTCGCTAATTACAAACCATTCTACTGGTGCATAATAGCTAGGCTTAGAGTCTAGCGTGCGGTTAACACTTTGAGTTTCTATTGATGAAGTTCTATATCTGCGTTTTTCTTTTTGCGGAAAAAACCCTAAAGGCTTAACGCTTACTTTTTTATGACCGTAAATAATACCGCTAGAATGGAATAAGTCACCATCTCTTATGGCGTTTTGAATATAATTTACTTCTGTTTTGTCAGTAGAAGAAATTAACTCGCCTGTCTTTTTAGTGTCAAAAAATAGCTTAACTCTTTTTTTGACTAGAGCATCTTTTTGC
>Ga0209755_10009662_pt1 | contig 10188 bp, 6 predicted proteins | sample TergutCo191P1_FD_187301 | JGI IMG/M metagenome (GOLD analysis project Ga0209755, IMG submission 187301) | Cornitermes sp. P1 segment gut microbial communities from Petit-Saut dam, French Guiana - Co191P1 (SPAdes) (version 2) | ecosystem: Host-associated > Arthropoda: Insects > Digestive system >...
GTGTAATTGTGTGGTGATGTATAAAAATGATGTGGACGCAGAATTCGGTTTTATTCGAAATCTGTCGCTTGCAGGGAAGCTAATGAGTGACTTTCGAACATGAACAGGTCATTTTGGGTGCTCTGGGTAAGTAATCAGTTTTAAGTGATTACTTGTTATCTCCACTGATGGTATCAGCACAGAACACAGATTAACACAACATATTACTACTTCGGGATTAAGTTTAGCGCAACCATAGTACATGAAACAAATTTTATAACATATATTATTTATAAGCTAGGTCCATTCTAAAGAATTTTAGGATACATTAATTTATTTGAAAATGAAAGAGCCGCAGATGTATGAGACTCCCGATGAACATTGTGTATCTGTTACTAACTGAGGATAAATAAAATGCAAGCCAGGTAAGCAAAAGCGAAACCGTCGATCACAACTGTAGTTATATGATAAAGCTGAATGCCCAGCTACGTGCTAGAAATTTCGTTCTTTTGTCAGGCTATGGATATTTCTGTTTAAAATCCTTAATGTACAACTTCTGTGCTAGACGCTGCTTTCAATCTGACTTAAAAGTCACGTGACTTCCTAGATTCCCTTCAACTATTTTCAGCTACAAACTTTAGAGTCAGAATAACTCGGCCAGTGTAGTGATTTAACCACGTGTTGTAAGAACAAGGAATCCTGTCGCAGTTATTAGCAAGGAAAAGAGACATTTCCCCATTCAGAGCGGCCAGGTTGGCACTGAGGCCCGCCCACCACCCGATACAATGGATACAGAGAGTCCTTTCCCTGCCGATAAAGCGGCCGAAAACTACAGCTAATCACTCTCCTCTGGGTAGGTTCGAATTGAAGAATAAATGAAGCTGTGCCACCATTCCTTCGCGGTATGTATAGACAGTTCACAGTCAACAGTTTTATAGACAGTTCACAGTCAACAGTTACATAAATAGACAGTTCATAGTCTACAGTTTATAGACAGTTCACAGTCAGCAGTTGTACAGACGGTTCACAGTCATCAGTTTTACAGACGGTTCACAGCCAACAGTTGTACAGACGGTTCAAGTCAACAGTTGTACAGGCGGTTCACAATCAACAGTTGTACAGACGGTTCACAGTTAACAGTTTTATAGACAGTTCACAGTCAACAGTTATATAGACAGTTCACAGTCAACAGTTATATAGATAGTTCACAGTCAACAGTTATACAGATAGTTCACAGTCACCAGTTATATAGACAGGCAGTTCACAGTCAACAATTATATAGACATTTCACAGTCAACAGTTATATAGATAGTTCACAGTCAACAGTTTACAGTCAACAGTTACATAGACAGACATTTCACAGTCAACAGTTTTATTGACAGACAGTTCACAGTCAACAGTTGTATAAACGGTTCACAGTATACAGTTATCTAGACAGTTCACAGTCAACAGTTATATAGACAGTACATAGTCAACAGTTACTATCTTAGGATTCGGCGAACAGCAGTAAAATGTATTTAAGCAAAACGATTTTGAATGTCAAAACAAATTATAATAATAGACACGGAATCAGTGTAATACAAATTGTAAGTTTTGAATCCTAAACAACTAACACTTTCGAAATGAAGAGTGTCGAACGGCTAGTAACACAATGGCAACGAAAATAGCAAAACTTCTTCCGATAATGGGCAACCCCTTTCAAGAATACAGACATATTTGTGACATGGGTGTCTTCGATGCCTGTCTATACGAATGAAAGACATTACACGCTGCTTGTAGTCGTTTGAGCGCCGAGAACAGAACGAACGCTCGACTCGACAACAAGACTTTCTTATTTGGAGCAGAAATTTCAAGGGTAAACGTGTATTAATTCTTAGGATCTACCTGAGCTACAGTAATAACATCTGAAACTTTTAAGTTGAGAAATAAACAATGAAAATAATAAGAACTAAATTCTCTGCTTATCTGCCTGCCAATTCAGTTCTCCGTTTATCGGCCTGCTGACTCGATAGCATAATGGCAAAATACGAAGACATCACAGTGCACAGTGATTAGCAACCCACAAAATCCAGAACAGTAAACTACAGCGAAAGTACAAGGCAGAATTAAAATTGCAGTAAGTTCCCGCCAAAGTTGAAAAGAAAATAAAGAAAAAAGATTATACAGAACTAAAACGAATATATTAAAAACCCCATGATATGTGTTACTCAATACTTATAACAATAACAATAATGCGATTCAATTCAGCATACTACAGCAACAACACGAATACCCAAAGCATATATACAAAACCAGACAAAAATGCGGGGATATAAGAGAGAATAATACTAAAGAAATTGACTAATACAGCAGAGATAATGAAAAAATAACAAGAATTTTGATTATAGCGGAACATGAACGTTAATAAAGCAACATTGTTTAAGCTGCCGCCCAGCAGCCTACATTAGATAGCAATAATTTAGTGGGCTTATGATACAGACCTTGCACATAAAATACACAACCTCCAAAGCCTCTTGAAATCTGGTGCTCTTTCATTATATGTTCTTTTAAAGTCAGTAGTACCTAAACAACGAGAAAGTGATGTGAGATTTTGTACGTGGAATGTTAGGAGCCTGTATAGGGCAGCTTCACCTACAGCAGCAAGCAAGGAATTGGCAAGATATAAATTAGATTTATTGGGTGTGCAGGAAGTTAGGTGGGACAAAGGGGGCACTGTTAGAACAGGGGATTATATTATTTTTTTTCTATGGAAAAGGAAATGAGAATCATCAATTGGGAACATGGTTTTTTATACCACAGAACAATATCAGCAGTTAAGAGTGTATAGTTTATTAGCGACAGGGTGTGATATACAAGTCTGAGAGGTCGCAGATGTAATATCAGTGTTCTGAATGTGTATGCATCAAGTGAGGAGAAAACTAATGATTCAAAAGACAGTTTTATGAGAAGTTAGAGCAGGTTTCTTATCATTTTCCTAAGTACCATATGAAAAATCTATTAAGAGATTTAATGCAATAGTAGCAAGAGAGAATATTTTCAAACTGACAAATGGGAATGAGAGTCTACATCAGGATAGTAATTATAATAGTGTTAGAATAGTACACTGTGCAACATAAAAAAATGTTTTGTCAAGAACAGGATGGTTCTACACCGAAACATTCATAAGTAAACATGGACCTCTCCTGATGGGAAGACTCACAACAAGATTCATCACATACTGATAGATAAGAGATGACATTCGAGTATACTAGATGTACGAAGTTTCAGGGTAGCTGACTGCGATACTTATCACTATTTGGTGGTTTTGAAAGTTAGGTAAAGTTTGGCAGTAGGTAAACAAGCAGCATAGAAGTTTGATGGGGAAAGATTTAATCTCAAGAGCTAAATGAACTGGAGGTTAGGAAATAGTATAAGGTTGATATTACAAAGAGGTGTGCAGCTTTGGAGAACTTACGTGATGGCGAGGAGATAAATAGGGCTTGGGAGAATATTAAAGAGAATGTCAAATCCTCAGCTAAAGAAAGTCTAGGTCTGCACGAACTGAAGCAACATAAACCATGGTTTGATGAAGAATGTTAACATTTTTTAGACGAAAGGAAACAGACTAAAATGCAGTGGGTGTAGGATCCAAACCAAGGCAACTTAGATAATCTAAACAATATAAGACGTGAAGCTAGTAGATATTTCAGGAACAAAACGAAGGCATACTCGAAACTAATTTGAAACTAACAGTAGGATCAAAAATACCAGGGACTTGTATAGGGGCATCAGTAACTTTAAGAAGAATTACCAGACTAGAACTAATATAGTAGCGGGTTACAGAATCCCACAGTATCTTGGCTAGGTGGAAAAACTATTTCTCTCAGCTATTGAATATACATGGGATTAATGATGATAGGCAGACATAAATAGATACAGCAGAACCACTAGTGCTTGAGGTAATTGCTTTGAGGTCGAGTTGGGTATTGAAAAGCTAAAATTACGCAAATCACCAGGTATTGATTAAATCCCAGCAGATTTGATTAAGGTAGGGTGTAAGACAATTCGCCATGAGATCCATAAACTTATTATTTCTATTTGGAATAAGGAGGAACTGCCTGAGGAGTGGAAGGAGTTTATCATTGTACCTATCTATAAGAAGGGCGATAAAACAGATTGTAGTAATTATAGCAGCATATCATTTTACCATACACGCACAAACTTTTATCCAACATCCTGCTGTCAAAGTTAACTCCATATAAGAAGAAAATACTGGGGATCATCACTGTGGATTTCGACGAAGCAGGTCAACTACTTATATATTCTGCATTCACCAAATACCTGAGAAAACATGGGAATACAACGAAGCACTGCACCAGCTCTTTATAGAAATTAAGAAATTTATGATTCAATTAACCGGGATGTCTTGTATAATATTCTGATTAGGTATCCCATGAAACTTGTAAGGCTAATAACAAAGTGTCTGCCTGAAAAGTATAACAGAGTCCGCGTAGGCAAGAATGTGTCTGACATGTTTCCCATGAGGAATAGTTTGAAACAAGGCAATGTTCTATCGATATTACTTTTCAACTTTGCTTTACCTTACGCCATTAGGAGGGTTCAGGTAAACCAGGAAGGCTTGAAATTAAATGGTGCACATCAGCTTCTGGTTTATGCTAACGGTGTTAATATATTGGAAGGAAGGGTACATACTACATAAAGGAAAAAGCAGAAGTTTTGGTAGTGGCTTGTAAGGAGATTGACTAGAAGTAAATGCTTATAATACAAAGTACATGGTAATACCTCGAGATCAGAATGCAGAACGAAGTCACGATATAAAGATTAATACTATTTCCTTGAAAGGTGCAGGATATCTATTATTTGGGAACAACCTTAACCAGTGAAAATTCTACTCGGGTAGAAATTTAGAGCAGATTGAAGTCAGGGAATGCTTGCCATCATTCGGTGCAGAATCTTTTGTCTTTCGTTTTGCTATCCAAAAATTTAAAGATTAAGATACAAAGAACTATAAATTTGCCTATTGTTTTGTATGGGTGTGAAAGTTGGTCGCTGATTTTGAGCGATGAAAGTAGGTTGGGGTGTTTGAGAATAAGGTGTTGAGGAGAATGTTTGGCCTAAGAGGGACTAGGTAAAAAAGGAATGGAGGAAACTACACAATGAGGAGCTTAATGATCTGTGTTCCTCACCCATTGTTGTTCGGGTGATCAAATCAAGAAGAATGAGATGGGCGGGGAATGCAGCGCGTATGGGGATAAAATAAGCGCAAACAGGGTTTCAGTGGGGAATCTGAGGGAAAGAGACCATTTGGGAGACCCAGGCGTAGATGGGAGAATGTTATTAAATGGATCTTCAGGAAGCGGGATGTGGGGTTATGGACTGGACCGAGCTGGCTTAGGATAGGGACAGGTGGCGGGCACTTGTAAATGCGGTAATAAACCTTCGGGTTCCATAAAATGCTGGGAATTTCTTGACAAGCTGAAAACTGGTTAGCTTCTCAAGAACGACTCTGCTCCGTGAAGTAAGTAACGTAAGGTAAGAATTTTATTTTACTGGGACCCTCTACGCTTAGAACAGCTGTGGCATAGAGGATATTTAATGCATCCGATGTTTAACCAGTTTTTTCTAGTCTTGAAGAAATTCGGATTCATTTTTATGCAATAAATCTGTACGCATGAAGGGAATATGAGGCCACACAGCCTTCTGAATGTGTATCAATTAAACAGACTTCATTCATAATTCTTTGCTGTTATCTTTTCTAAGAAGTAAGTGTATGTTAAAACTGCTGCAGATGCGCCACTGGCCAATGAGGCCCACGGCAGGGTCTTCGAAGCCTTAACACAGGGAAAGAATATTTGTGCAAAGCTGGAAGGACTTTCAGTAGTGAGTCTGAGAACGTGCATTTTACAGTCACTGTGTATTTCTCAAAGCTTCGACATTGTTTTGTAAAGTACGTAACGTGAATTGTAACTGTACATATTTCAGAACTACCGTTTAATAATTTTCTGTTTGTTTATGCAAAGAGTAATATAAACTACATCCTATGGATTTTTCTCTACAGTTTCCTACTGTTACTCTCTTTTGGCATTAGCGCGAAGATCATGTAATTATTCAGGGCATCTTTGCTCCTCATCTGAACTAAGTTGCCCCATCAAAAAATGGGTAAAGATGCTCCAGGCTCATGTTAAGTTACTTGGTTGACTGTCATCAGAAATCAAATTTATTAAGTTTCATTTGTATGTTAAACCAATGACAATAGAACTGAGACGTAACTACGAAATTATGTTCCTTTGTTCATGCAGTATGTTTCAGAAACCATTAAAGTGACAGGTATGCGTTTTTACATTTTTCTAGAGGATCTTTTATTAAACATATTTCTAAAATTTGAATACTTTATATGCATATGTGAATGACTACTTTAGATTTCAATTTGCTAAGAGGAAAGTACATCCGAAAAAAAGAAATCTTCGGAAGGAAACTGTGTTGAAGAGTTTCTGAAGAAACTTCAGTACGCAGTTTTTATGAATGAAGCAAGTGTAGTACATGGGATGCCATCGAATACTCTATGTAGGTGTATTCTAGCATACCAAACTCGTCAAAGGAACTGGGCTTGCCCTTTCGAAACTCCAGATATAAAAGTGAGCTCTGTAAATTGAAACACATGAAAAGATTGGAAACATTTGGGTTAGGATCAATGAGTGTAGCTTGCAGAGCATGGCTTATTCACTTAGTGTAAAACTTGAAGGCATTTAATAAAGACAAGAAAGTGGCAGTTTAAAAGTCTTTTGGTTCTTTCACCTAGCGATATCCCGATTTAAGTGTTAGAAGAACCAAACTGGTGTACAGCACGTCCTCAAGCTGTCAATACAGAGAACATCTAATAGAAATTTGGATTGTTCAAAGCCACCAGGATTGAAAATTGCTTCATTGATAAATGTAGGATAAATGTAGGTATGTACACGCCGTGGAAGAATCATGGCTTAGAATAATAAATAACTTCGGAATGCTGATTGCGGCGATAGGGCTGAAGAAATTTAGAATTTCTAACAGAGTTAAAGTAGAAACCACAGGGATTCAAGAAGAATGGATTATGTCCCCTAAATGAGAATTGCATTTCTGAGTCCTCGTTTGCAGTGCTTGATGCCATTCGCATTCGAAATTAACTGATACGAAGGCTGGTATTTCGACAGAAACATGCGATTCGCTTTGCTACCTTATTCTTTTACAGCACATCTACTTCGATCGTTCTGTCGCTGCCCTCGACGAACACCTCAACCACTTTGTGTCATTCTCAATATCTGCCTTAGTCATTGTGCCTTTGTTTTCTGCGGTTCCATTTTTAAATAAGGTTTCGTGCCCAAACAAAAAATTAAATGTTTTCCTACACCCGTCCTACCATTAACACCCATAAAGGTTTCTCAGAAGACAGAAAAACTCTTAGGGAGTTGTCTCTTGTGCCAAGGCAAGTTGAAGAGCAGTAAACATAGAGGCTTCAATCTGGGTTCTTAACAAAACATCCAGAAGAAGAAACAAAAAAACTATACAAAATAATTTCAAGACAATCTTTCAGATTCGGTATTCGAGTTATTCTGCTCAAGATTACGTCGAGGACTGCTGTTGGGAATGTAGCGATTATTACAGTACAACGAAATGTAAGAATTTTGTTGAATTATGTAATCAGCTGCATGAAAATTGCACATTTTTTCCAAAACTCATATTTATTGTGGTGGCTACAAACTTTTTTAGCCTTAAAAAATGTAAGAATTATAAAGAAGTAAAAAAGAATACTCAGGTTATTACAGAACTATAATTATTTCATAACAGTTTCATTTACTTCACCTATGTTACTTATTACTTTTCACGTCAGGAAATATGAGTTACTTGTACCACACACATCGGCGCAAGATGCTTTGTTGCATACTTTCATAAGTTTTACAAATGGAAGCAAAGAATTTAAATTTTTGTAATGGAACCCACTGTGTTACAGTAGAAATTCTTCCATAGACTATTTATTACAATTCAGACAGACTTTTGCTGTTTTGTGTGTTTTTGTAAATGTAGGAGAATAACAGTTTCACATGACTGCCCATTTTATCCTGGTTTGGGGAAAGAATGTTCAACTGAAATTTGCTATTTTGAGTGATCGATTTACCTTAATTTTTATTCTTGCACATAAAAATTCAGTGTATGACGGAAACTTGAAAATGCAATTATTTTACACTTGTAGATTTATACAAATTTTTAAGACACAACTAATCACAGAACTAGTAAGTTCATTCTTAATTGTATTTTATATTAGCCGTAATTCGGAATTTAAACGAAAAGATTCGGCAAATATTCTAAAATACTTAAAGCATGCATTTCGTATGAGTAAAAGAGACTCGAATTTCCTCTTCAGTCAGTTTTTAACAGTAACGAAGTAGGGCTTGTCTAGAGTTTCCTAGAAAGGACGTAGAAATTTCTTCCTTCAAGTTCTATTTATTATTACACTCTCCTTCCATTTGATCTCTCTTTTATTCTATGAAGACAGAACTGCCCCGAAGTAGATGTACTTGATTTCCCCTATCTTGTTTTTTTCTAGAATTTTCAGGTGACTGCTTTCTGCTTCCTAATTCGTCTACTTTCTTTGATTAGAGAATCAGATTTCTTGGTTGTCACACTTTGTTTTCAAAATCACATTCGCCATTCAAGTGTTAAATTTTCTGTTGCATTTCTGTTTCGCCCTTTAGAGCATTCCCAGTAGCAACGCTTCATGTTGTCTTCATATTCAAAATTTTCTTACTGAAAGCATCTGAAAATCTTACAAAACAAATTTCAAAATTTCTCTTCGCAGCCACTCGTGTCCGTGGGATTGGCCGTCACGATTTACCCCAAGAAACAGCCCAGCCTGCCACAGACGACAGTGGCGAATAAACTCCCTTTGCTTATACCAGCGTCACCAACACACCCAGAGCTTCCACTTGCTACTGCCGTTAAATATCCTTTCGAATTATTGCCAACGCCACAAGCACAGGTGCAGCTGCCAGCCACTTCAAGATTTCAACAGCCACCAGCATTCTTTCCAACTCAACAAATTTCAGCTTCGTCTAAGTTGAACCGCCTGGCTCATCCACGTGCACAGGTTCCAGTATTTGCTGGTGTTCACAGCCAAACTTTGCTCCTGGCTGTACCACGCCCCCCAGGTCAAATTCCTGCACCTACAGCTGTGAGGTCAGCCGTGCGAACCCAGCATTCCATCCTGACGGGACTTGTACCCCTGGATGCATCACACAAGTCAGCTCAAATTCCTACATCTGCACATGTGAGACCAGCCCTGCGGGCCGCGTTGCTGCCGGGTGTTCAGCACCCCGGGCTGGTATCCTCGCATTTACAAGTACCTGTCGCTCTCATCGATCAGAAGTACGCAGCTACTGGTAAGTTTCCCCTACGGCACTGTAGTTGGCACAATTAACTCGTTACAGCTTAGTGGTTAATGCATGCACTGCCAGGTTTAATACTAAAACCGATATCAAACTTGGATGTTCTTTATCTTCCGCCAAACATTTTGGTACCAAGCTTAAACATAATTTGGGGTATACCAATTCTTTATGGTCAGTACTTTGTACAGTTCCGAGGGACAATCCCAACAAAGTTGACAAATCTTGAATTACAGTAAAAGTTTTAAAAAACCAATTCATCACTAGATCTTCATTGACATCCGTCTTTGATGCGCTGGACTGACCGGTGCGATTAATATCATTGGCGTCCGTTATACCATTTTTAAAGTTTCTGCACTTCTCTATGAAGTGGCTCATTGCCAATAGGCCAAAATTGTACGGCTGTATCAGTGGGCAGTAAATCCAGATGGAAGAAATAAGTTTCGCCTATAAAAATCGGATTATTATACGAAATTCTTCGCGGCCCATTTTCCATTGTCCCTACTTTTCCACAACAAAGTATCCCCTAAATACAATCTGATTGAAACTTGCGTTATCTGTTGCATGTTACCTCTATAACCAGTGATACCCTCTCCCGAAAAATGAAATTCTCGTTAGCACAGTAGCTACACACACTCCTAGGGAACCTTCCATAATTAAACGTGTCTCACACATGTTGTTAGCCATATTCTTTCTTTTGAGAGAGTTGCAGCATATCAATAAATCGGTCACAATACTTCAAAATGAGCTGAACAGCAGAAACTAGGTGTAAATTCTGACCTACCAGACTCATTAT
>Ga0209755_10009663_pt1 | contig 10188 bp, 9 predicted proteins | sample TergutCo191P1_FD_187301 | JGI IMG/M metagenome (GOLD analysis project Ga0209755, IMG submission 187301) | Cornitermes sp. P1 segment gut microbial communities from Petit-Saut dam, French Guiana - Co191P1 (SPAdes) (version 2) | ecosystem: Host-associated > Arthropoda: Insects > Digestive system >...
CACTATTGTACCACATATTCACCGCAATATCAATGATTAGCGGTGAAACCAATTCAAAAAAGACTACAGGCGGATCTACATTATCTTGAATATCGGCGATGAGCCGATAAGAGCCGACACGGTAACACCACTCATTTCTATGGTCATACCTTAGCATTTTTCCGTATTGCCGAGCGGTTTGCTGTGTTTTTTTCGCAAAATCCGCAAAGCGTTAAATATCCTGATTTATAAGCGAAATGATTTCATGGATAAGGAACATGCGGTTGTCTAGCTCGGCGATTTTGTCGGCGATTATGACCAGTTCGTCGCTCAAATGCTGGGGGATATGCTCCCGGTATTTATAGCGGGCGCTATGCTCCAGCGTTGCCCAGAAGTTCATGGCTTCGGTGCGGATTTGAAGCTCTACCGGCACATTTTCCGTTTGGCCGGAATAGAATATGGGTATTTCCATTATGAGATGATAGCTACGGTATCCGCTAGGCTTGGGACTGCTTACATAATCTTTTTCGTCCGTTATGCCTAAGCTCGGCAGCGACCTAAGAAGCTCGGATAAAAAATAGATATCCTTTGTAAAGGGGCAGATTATGCGTATGCCTGCAATGTCGCGCAAATACTTCTTGGCGTTATCCGCTGTTATGTCTACACCCATTTCGAATAGCTTGCGGGCTATGCTTTCGGGGGATTTTAGCCGGCTCCTTATGTGCTCTATGGAGTTGTTGCCTTGAAAGCTTTTGAGGTCATTGTGCATGATATTGAGCTTTGTCAGCAACGTGTCCATGCCCCACTCATAGACGGTCAGCAGCTTCTTGAGTTTTTCAAATTCTTGGGAGCTAAATCGTACAGACATTTCGTTGCCTCCGGATTATATTTCGAGTGATGTTAGGAAGTGTCGAATTTATTTTCCGGCACTTCCCTAGAACCTGAACTCGATGGGCAGAGATATGGAAAATACTGCTCCGCCCTCTTTTGAATTTTCTGCTTTTATATGGCCATTATGCTGAAGGACGATAGATTTTACAATGGACAAGCCAATACCGTGATTGCCGCCCCTGCCTTTATAAAACCGCTCGAAAACATGGGGCAGGTCTTCAGCGTCAACACCATTGCCGTCATCTGATACGCTAATCTCAATGTCGCTGTCTTTCTTGTGGCAGGATAAAACAACTTTGGATGAAGCATAGCGTATAGCGTTGGAAATCAGATTATCGACTGCTCTTGAAATCAACTCAGCTGCACATTCATAGCTGACGGCGCTTCCGCTAAAATCATAGTAGAAGCGGATCTGTTTTTTATCTGCCACAACCTGTTGCCGCATAGCACAGTCACGGACAATTTCTAATAGGTCAACTTCTGCAACTGTATAAGCTGTGGTGATATTATCAATTTTGGAGATATAGAGCAAATCTGCCACTAGCTCAGATAATTTGTCGGTCTCTTGTAGGATAGTTTCGCTTGCCGTTACCGGATCCATCAGCCCGAAATTTATCCCCTCCGCATAGCATTTTATTGACATCAGCGGTGTACGCAGCTCATGAGAGGCGTTTTGGAAAAATGCTCTTTGCTCGCCATCATAAATAGCCAGCTGCTTTACAGATTTATTCAGAGCGTTATTTAAGTCCTCAAGCTCGCTATCATTAAATTCAAGGTCGTTTGGCACAAAATTTCCGGAGCCGATATCCAATGCAAATTCACTCAGCTTTTCAATGGGACGCGTAATTGAGTTTGATAGGAAGTATGTAACGATGACCGCAACAATAAACATGACGCTAATTAGGACGACCAAAATTATGCCTATTCTGCCGACACCCTCCGAGGCCCCGGCTATCTCAGCTAAATTATAGTCCAGATCAACATCAAGCACCCTGATAGCAATATTAAAAATGATTCCAGTAAGCGCGAATGAGAAGAAAAGTACGGCAGAATAAGCCGCGAGCACTCTTTGGCGTATTTTAATTTTCTTCCTATGGGCTTTCATATGGTTTCCCACTTTCTATCCGGCTATTGTATATCCGTTGCCGCCTTTTTCTTTCGTTTCAACAAGTGCTCGGTTTGCCGAGTTTAGCAGCTCCTCATATGTGCGCCCATGTGCCGGATATTGCGCGATGCCTATGCTAACAGAAGCGTTATCCGTCCTGTCAGCAGCATAAATACCCTCTGCTTTTTTGACAGCGGCACTCAGGTCTTCAATATCTGTTACAAACAGCAAAAACTCATCGCCGCCAAAACGGCAAACGACATCGCCATCGTCAGATAGCTCCGACAGTATCCTGGAGGTCCTGATTAGAACTTTATCCCCAGCATCACGCCCAAAGTTATCGTTAATGTTTCTCAAGGCATCTACATCAGCCATGAAGAGGGCGTGTGCCGATTTTTCGCCGCATTCTGACAGTTTGCGTTCTATCTGGTTCATGCCGGAAACCTTGTCAAAAAGGCCTGTCAGCAAATCCCTTTCAGAATAAACCTTCCGGTCAAGCTCCATCCGCCTGAAAATCGCTTTTACCCGCATAACCAGCGCCATCGGGCTAAACGGCTTTATCAAGTAATCGTCGCTGCCTAAGTCTAGGCCTGTGGCATAGTCTAAATCGCTATCCCTTGCCGTCAGCATTATTATAGGCACTGAGCTTTTTTTGCGCAATTCCTTGCACACGACAAAACCGTTGGAACCGGGCATCATCACGTCCAAAATTATCAAATCCGCAGGATTTTCAGCAAAGGCGGCAAGGAGCAAGTCGCCGTTTTCAAAATCCTCAACGGCATATCCCGCATTTTCCAAGAACGTCTTGATGGCGAGCCTGATGTTGTTTTCGTCATCAGCGATGTAGATAAGCTTTGCCTCACTCATAGTAGCTTGCCTCCCATTAGTATTGATCCTCATTATGTTGCTCTGCGTGTAACTCCGAATCCGTTTGCTCGTTTTCTTCATCCAGTACAGCGAGTTTTTTGCGCTCATAGTATTTTACAATGCCTTCAAACATATCGTTTAAAACTGCGACAATCGGGATGGCGGCAAGCATGCCCAAAATCCCCGCAATGGCTCCGCCTATGGTTATGCTGATGATTACAAGAAGGGGGCTTAGCGCGAAGGAGCTGCTCATCAGCTTTGGCTGAACTATGTTGGCGTCGATTTGCTGGATAATCAGTAGCGATGCGGCCGATATGGCTCCCATTGTGAGGCCTTGAGTAAAGGCGACAACTAGTATGGCGATTAGCGAGCCGGCTATTGAACCGAAGTATGGTATGTAGTTTAATATTCCAAGCAGAAGGCCTAAAATCAAGGCATAGGGAGAACCCATTATAAGAAGTGAAATCGTCACCATGGTGCCGAGGATAAGTCCGTCAATTGTCTGGGTGCGTATATACTGCCTAAAGTTATTGTTGAGCCTGTCTGAAACCTCTGTTGCCACGTTGGAAACCTCATCGGAGGCAAACACGTTAAGCAGCCTGCGTGCAAGTGCTTTGATTTTGTCTTTTTCGATTAGAATATATATTGACGAGATAAATGCTATTGCGCCCCTGAACACCGCCGTCCCGACGCCCACCAAAGCGCTTAGCGGCTGCACAAGGCTTTCTATATTAAAGTTTTCAAACATATTTCTCAAGAAATTGAAAATCACATCTGCGCTGATATGTAAGCCGAACAAGTCTAATTCATTTATCTGATCTATAACCTGCATTACGCTTGCCCAATAGACATGGATGTTGTCGATGAAGAAAGTAATGCTATCGGCTATGGCTGGAATAACTAGGCTTAGAGCTAAGAAGATAATTGCAGCAAAAATAAGAAATACAATCAGCACACTGAGCATCCTTTGCCTTTTGAGGACAAATTTGTTCCGGGATTTTGCCAGCAGCCTCTGTATGCCGCCGATTGGTATATTGACTATGTATGCTAGTAAAAATCCATAGAAAAATGGCGACACGACAGCCCATGCCTGCCCGATGATATCAAAGAAAAAAACCAGCGCGCCGGAAATTCTGTACACTGCGATTACCGCTATGGCAAGTAAGAAATATGGGAGCAGGGATTTGAATTTTTTTGAGCGTAATGTATTTTTCATTATCAGGCTCCTTTAGTTTTGTTTGGTGTTAGCGCCCCCAGTTGCCGTCAGCTATGGGGAACACTTTTCCGCCTACTTTTATAGTGTATATTCCATTTTGCAGCTCGGCGTTTATTTGCAGGAGGGACGGGCGGTTCATTTCTACGCCTTGATGGGCATTGTATGAAATTTTGCTGCTGCCTAGGTAATTGTATTTAAGAAAATATCCTGCAAGATTTCCGTTTGCGCTGCCTGTTGCCGGGTCTTCGACAAAGCCGGGGTCGTCAACAAATACGCGGACACGCACATTTCCTGACGTGGGGGCAGTTTTATTGTCAGGTTTTTCTGCGAAAAATGCCAGTAGGTTACATTTGCATTTTTTGTCGAGAAATTGATGGTATAGGTCGTGGTTCACTGCGCACCGTTTTAGTGCATCGTAGGTTTTTAGCGGTATAATGAGTGCCGGCAGGCCGGTTGAGACTACTTGGACTGGGTAGTTTTCAATTATGTCCCCTTCGTTTATTTTGAGGATGCTTGCTATTTCTTTGAGGTCTTCGGCGATTAGACCAAATTCGGGTTGCTTTTGTTCCATCGTCAGGATGCCATCTTTTATGGTGACGGGGATTTCTCCAACTCCGAGATTTAGAATGATTTTGTTGTTTTTTTCTTGTTCGATATTCTTATAAATTATGTATGCCGTGCCTAATGTGGGGTGGCCAGCGAAGGGGACTTCATCACCGGGGGTGAAGATTCTGACGTTGTAACCTCCGTTTTTTTGCCTGTCCGAGGTTATGAAGGTGGTTTCAGAGAAGTTTGTTTCGCGTGCAATTTGCTGCATTTCTTTGGCATCAATATCTCGGTCCGGTATGAGGACTGCGAGCTGGTTGCCTTGATATTTTTGTTCGGCGAATACGTCAACTATATAGAATTTCATGGTACTTCCTCTCTATTTGTAGCTATCGGGCATCTCTAAAAACCCGGCAAGAGAACCGTCTGCATGTCAGGTTTTAATCAATTTCATAATTTTTTCTTCGAGGCCTAGTAGGCGGCAGATATTTATTGCATCAGCAGGGAGCTGCTTTTTAGCTGATACTTGGTGGAGGCCGTAATCCATGTAGGTTGCAATTTTTGAAACGCGCTCGTCCATGGGCGCATTTTGCAGCTCGCAGGCAAGGGCCTCCGTATACTTTAGTTTTTGCAGCCCGGCTACTTGGTAATGAGTGTTTGCTAGGGGGGCGACGTTTTCAAAATGGGTGGTCATTACGGTGTAAGCTTCTTGAGTGTTTAAGTATGAGCAGACTGCCCGGGCAATTGCTCCGCCTTCCGTGGGGTTTGTGCCTCTGGCAAATTCGTCCAGCAGGATTAGGGTTTTGCTCGCTTTTATTTCGTTAAGGACTTCTTGGAGCTTTACGATTTCTCCGCCGAAGCTCGATAGGCCCCGGCCGGTTGATTCGAGGTCGTCGGAGATTAGATTTATATTTTCAAGCAATGGGCAGCTTGCTTTTTTTGCAAATGGGTAAAAGCCGTAGTGGATAAGCAGTATGTTCAGAGCAAGGGTTTTTAAAGCTACGCTTTTACCGCCCATGTTTGCTCCGGTGATCACTGTTGTGCCTTTTTCGAGTGTTATTGTGAGTGGGGTAAACGTGCCGCCGGTTTCAGCAAGTATGCTATTTATCCCGGGGTTTGTCATTGAGGTGAAGCTAATTGCCTCGCTGCAGGTTTCAGGCATACATGTTTCACCCGATGCTGCGAGCTTTGCCTTTTGTATTATAAGGTCGAGGCTGCCGAGCGCTTGGGTGTTTTCGAGCAGGGCGCCACTATATGGCTGAAGCTTATTTGATAGCCAATTTATGGCCTTTTGTTCCGCTTTTTGCTCTTTGGCTGCAAGCTTCGAACGCTCTTCGGCCAATTTGGTTTGGGCCTTGCCGGGGGTGGGTGGGTGCGGCTGGTACTCGGTTTCTTTTTTGTCTTCCCCGGCAGCTGCTTCGCGGATTTTTCGTTCAACTTCTTTTTTTTCACGCCTAATCTCAGAAAGTTCGGGAAAGCTTTTGCTGCTGATGTGAAATGTTGCTATCTTGCTGCCGTCGGGGTCAAGCAGCTTAAGTGCCGGCTCAATGGTTTCTATCGTAATCTGATGGAACCGGGCGTCTTTGTTTATTTTTTTGAAAAGCTCTGCTATTTGCTCAAGCTGGAGCAGGAATCGCTTGATTTCAAATAGGTCAACTTCACTGAGCTGCCCGCCTATGCGCCCGAGCGAGGCGCGGATGTCTTTTGTCTGGCTCATGGCATGTTCGAGCCTGAGGTAGGTTTGTTTATGGCTGGGGAGGGTTTCGAGTGTTTTTGAGATGTTTTGGAGCTCGTGGGCCAGTTCGGTTTTTTGGTGGGGGGCGTATGGTTTTAGGCGGCGCAAAGCATCGCGGCCATAGGGGCTGGCCGGTTCGGTTTGGCCGATTATGTATTTAAAGCCGGTTCGGTCTTTTTGGCCTTGGGTTAGCATAGGGGAGCCTCCGTTTACATTACATTAATTACGGGGATGGGCACGGCTTTTTGCATGCCTTCCATAAATTTTATTTCATCGTAGTGGTTATCAAAGGCCGAGTATGGATTTATTGTTATCGCTGCCAAGTTAATACTCTCAAGGACGCCTAGCTGCCCTTTTGCAATCTCAAGCCTGTGCAGGTTTTCTGCCGAAATGAGCAGTTTGCTTGCATCATCTGTAACTATTGTGAGCCCTTTAGGTAGCCCGGTGCGGATTAGGGAATCGAGCAGATTGTCGGTGAGCGCTCCTTTTATGTGTAGGAAGGTTGGGTCTTTTGCTTGCTTGAGTGCCGAAGTTATGTCGGCGCCGTCAGGCAGAGCGGTTTTTTCTTTTCCGATTATTATATATTTGCTGCCGCTATTTTCTGTTTGGATTGACATACTGACATTACCGTGAACTTCACCTGTCATGAGCAAAGTGCAGGCGTGTGCAGTTTCGTCAATGGTTTCCTCCATGCTTGCGCTATACGAAGCGCCAGAGCATAAAATGGAGGCCTCAGAGAGGGCGCGGGTGCATAGCGATTTTCGTCCGGCTGCCCCGTCGATAATGATACGATGTGCCCCATGTTTGTAAAATAGTTTGGTTAAGCTTTTTAGCTGGCTGACCACCGACGGCCCGGCTAGCTGGACATTTCCGTCGCTGAGGGCGCGGATGAGGATTATATCTCCAAGTGGGGTCGATGTTTCGGTTGTGTCGAGAATGTCTTTGGTAATATCGCAGCTTTTCAGGAGCTTTTCCGCAGTTGCTAAGAGGCTCCCTTCGCGAATGTATATTCCGGGCTTTTTTGTGCCGGTCACTGTGTCAAGGCTTTCTCCGTCCCGCCCTATGGATGTCAAAGCGAGGGTCTCGTTTGGAGGAGCACATTCAATTAAGCTGTTGAGCGCGGTTGTTTTCCCGGCGTTTTTGCAAATACCGGAGATTGAAAGTGTTTTGTATTGTTTGACTGCTTCGAATAGTGTTTTTTTCATGCTGCACCATCTTTAGTGCGCTCTGCGGAGCGTAAAATGAAAATCGAGGGATATGCGCCGTTTGGCATAGCCCAAATGTTTTTGTGTGATGCACAGGTTTAGCGCATACCATCTAGGCGCTTTGCTGCTGAGTATGCCTTGTGCAGCCACTCTTCAATAGCGTTCCTATCACCCTGTACGAAAGAACCGGGAGCGCCATTCGTGCTTTCGAGTGTTATCGGCCCATTGTAACCTGCCGCAGCGATTTTCGGCATCTGCTCCTGCCAGTCGATATTTCCCTCAAAAGGCAGGCGGTGCTGATCCCCGCTGCCATCGTTGTCATGCAAATGGAGCGCGACAAGCTTATCCCCATAAAGCGCAAGTAAATCGACATTTGGCTCTTCACAATGCCTATGGCCCACATCGTAACAAAATCCAAGATTAGGTGAATTAATGCGTTCAAAAACATATGCAAGAAAGCTATGGTCATCTATGTTTTCAAGCGCGATAGTTACGTTGCGCTTTTCTGCTGCCTCAACAAGCCGCTTAATCCGTAAAGCGCCAAGCTCGTTCGGCGGCGGAGCTATAAACTCTCCATAATTTACGTTTAAATGGACAATCAAGTTCGCAATCCCATCTTCGCTGCATTCGTTAATCGTGCGGAGATAAGTTTCATACGTTGTTTCGCCGTCGAGATTGTCATACCACAGTGCGTTGACGAAATCATAGTCGCGGGCAAATGGCGCATGTCCGTCAACAACATGCAATCCGGCAGTCCGCGCAATGTCTGGATATTCGCGATGCCCTGTCCAGCCAAACCAATCGTCACACCAAAGTCCCACAGCGTCAAACCCTGCGGACTTGATTAAATCGAACCGTTCCTTTATGGGCAATTCGTAGCCAAAGTATTGATATAATGCGATCATAATGTGCCTCCCTAATTTTCAAACCTGAGAGGATAACCGTCCCCCTGTCAGGCCGCTATTGCAAGTGTGAAGACGAATTTCGTTACACCGTCGCGGCTTTCGACGAAAATGTCTTGGTTGTGGTTGTCCAGAATGGTTTTGACTATGTATAGACCCAGCCCGACGCCGTCTTTGTCGGCACTTCTGGATTTGTCGGCTTTGTGGAACCGGTCGAAAATATGCGGCAGGTCATCGCCGCTGATTGTTTCGCCGCAGTTTTCAATTGATGTGTATGCAAGGGAGCCTTGCTTCCATATCTCAAGCTTGATAGTTCCTCCCGGATTTGAGAACTTTATTGCGTTGTCGATTAAATTATATACAACCTGTGTAATCGCATCTCTGTCGCCGCGCGTCATTATCGGTGCTTCGGGCAAGGCTGTCTCAACGTCGAGCTTTCTGCTTTCGATTTTACCGCCAAGGCTGAGCAGCGTGATACGCACTACCTCGGAGAGGTTGAAACTATTTCCTAAAATTGCTTTTGCGTCCACGGACTGGAGCGACGACATGTCGAGCATGTTTTTTACTAGCCTAGACAGCCTCCGTGTTTCTGAGGCAATAACTTTTAAATATCTCTTTTCATTTTCTGTAGGAATTGTCCCGTCGAGCAGGCCGTCTGCAAAGCCTGTGATAACCGTCATTGGGGTTTTGAATTCGTGAGAAAGGTTTGCTATAAACTCGCGTCTGAAGGTTTCCGAGCTTTCCATAGAGTCCGCCATTGCGTTAAATGCCTGCGTGAGCTGACCTATTTCGTCTTGCCTAGAGGAGGCTTCGACGCGCACCGAGAAGTCGCCTCTGGCAAACTGCCGCGCCGCATCGGACATCTCTTTGAGCGGTTCCGCCATCTTTTTAGTCGCAAAAAATGTAATGGCAAAGGCTAGGGCCATTACGCTCAGTGCAAGCAAAATGAATACTCCGGAAAATTCACCCCATTGCCGCCGGAAAGCCTCCATATCGCTGGACACGAACAGATATCCGAAAATGAGGGTGTCCCCATAAGCGGTCGCCCTTGAAAGCGGCGCGCCTGCAATCTGGCGCCGTTCCGGATAAATCTGCCCCATTGAGGCTAGTTTGGCGCTATAACTGCCTATGGCTGCCATTTGGAGATTTTCTTGCGGAACCTGCATCCCAAAATTTCTGAAGTCTCTTTCGGAGCAAGCGCCAACAACCCCGTTTGCATCGGTTATGAGCAAGTCAAAGCCCGATATGCCGGAGGTGAAGGCGAGCCACATGCTTAAGTTTAAGTCATTGAGGTCCACGCCGTAATATACGTGCTGGGCGGTCACGTATCTGACAGTCTCCTGCAGGGCCGAGGTCATCATTTCCCTAGTCTCCGACATTACCTGCCTGTAAATCCATGCCGACGACAATACGCCAAGAAGCGCAAAACTGATGAAAACTATCAAGGCAACTGCAATGAAATTACGAAAATATAGGCTATGTTTCATATTGTTTTATCAGTCTAGGAGTTCGAATTTATAGCCGACGCCCCAGACAGTCTTGAGTGACCATTTTTCGCTTACATTTTCGAGCTTCTCGCGTAGCCGCTTTACATGGACATCAACAGTGCGGGAGTCTCCGAAATAGTCAAATCCCCAAACTTCGTCGAGAAGCTGGTTTCGTGTGTATACTCTGTTTGGCGATGAGGCGAGGTGGAACAGGAGCTCCATTTCTTTTGGCGGGGCTTCAACGCGCTTGCCTTT
>Ga0209755_10009664_pt1 | contig 10187 bp, 11 predicted proteins | sample TergutCo191P1_FD_187301 | JGI IMG/M metagenome (GOLD analysis project Ga0209755, IMG submission 187301) | Cornitermes sp. P1 segment gut microbial communities from Petit-Saut dam, French Guiana - Co191P1 (SPAdes) (version 2) | ecosystem: Host-associated > Arthropoda: Insects > Digestive system...
CGTTCTATATCGCAAAAAAGCAATAAAGTTTGAAACCTCGCCTAAACATTCCTTTGGCAGGGTTTTAATTTCCGAAATAAGAGCTTGTGCTGTCATAAGATTACCTCTCTATGCGTTAATATAGAAAATCCTTCACCCCACCTCCAACCCCTGCTGGTCAAGCCCTGTCATTATAAGTTTTGGAAGAACCGTAGCAGTCATTTTTATTCCAGAGGGTTAAGATAGAAACCCCTAATGCGTGCTCAGCTTTTTAATCCTTTTTAAAAAATAAGTTTTCGGATGGCTCCTCACCGTTATTCTCCAGCAAAGAGCGTTGCCAAAAAGGATAATGCACCAAAAACCGAACAGCAAAAACATTATCATCGGGAAAACCGCAAGAGAACCGTAAAAAAGCGACCACTTTGCAAACATGCCGGCCTGCAAAAAGCCCATTGAAATAGTAAAAATAGATACCGCTATGAAAGTAAAAAACGCAGATACAAGAGCGGAAAGCCATCTCTTTTTTGTTTTTTCAATAAAGGCCCTCAAAAAACCGTACTCAGACGGAACGTACGGCATGTAGCAATACAAAAGCCACAGGCCAAACAAAGCCAAGATTAGCAAAGATACGGGAATGCTCACAGTCACAAGCATATCGCCGAACTCCCCAAAATTCTGTTGTTTCGCAAAAATGTTCTTTATAATATCCCGTATATAGCGCAAAAATACTCCAAGAATGCCTATGCTGCAGACAAATATAAGCAAAAACGGAATAAATACCACGGCTTTTTGAAAATAGCCCCGGGTTTCATTGACTCCCCAAACTATATTCATATTGGTTTCTATAGTATCTATCATTAAAATAAAGGTGACCAATAGCCCCAAACCGCCTATTATTCCTAAAGAACCCAGCCTGATTCCCATCGCTTTATCCAAAAACGGCATTATGTTTTCTAAAAGCGTGTCTGCCATGAAATTCAAATCAATATTGCTTCCGGGCAAAAACAAATGCAAAATTCTGTTTATGTGAGGCATGGTCTCTTCTAAAATTTCCGGCAAATAAATGGGCAAATGCTTTATGAATAAATCTCCTACGCCCAAAGAAAGGCTTATTGAGGTCAGCAAAATCATCAGCGGAACTACCGCCAAAAGCGAAGTATAAGCCAGCGCGGTGGCTCGTATAGTGCAATGCTCAAGCAAAAATACGCGCAAACTGTCATAAACTATGCGAAACGGCAAACGTAACTTGTTTGCCAGAATATCAAGCTTATCCCAAAAGTCAACATCTTTTGCAGGCATCGTATGGGGTAATATAGAAAATGGGATTTTTCTATATTCCATGCATGAAACTAGGTCTCACATTTGACGATGTGCTCCTAATCCCGGGGGCTTCGGAAGTTCTGCCTACGCAGCATACTTCATTAAAAACTGAGCTTGGGAAAATAAAGCTCAATATTCCTATTTTAAGCGCAGCTATGGATACGGTTTCAACTGCGCCGCTCGCAATTTCACTCGCTTTGCAGGGCGGAATTTCTGTTATACACAAAAATATGAGCATTGAGAATCAGGCCGGCGAAGTTAGAAAGGTGAAACGATGGCAATCCGGCGTTGTACTGGACCCCATAACCCTTGACGCTAACGAACCGGTCTCCAAAGCTTTTGAAATCTCCGCAAAACAGAAAATCAGCGGGTTTCCCGTGCTTTCCAAAGGCAAACTTGTCGGCATAATAACAGGCAGGGATTTGCGCACAGTTACAAACCGCAACGTAAAAGTAAATGACGTGATGACTAAAAAACTCATCACTGCATCACCAAAGATTTCGCTTGCAAAGGCAAAAGATATTTTAAACACAAACCGCATTGAAAAACTATTGCTGGTGGATAATAAGGACTATTTAAAAGGCTTGATAACCATTACGGATATTATGAAAAGAGAGTTTAACCCCGAAGCTTGCCTTGATTCAAACGGGCAGCTCTGCGTTGGAGCGGCAGTTGGCACGGCGCCGGATACGCTGTATCGTGTGGCGGCTTTGGTAGAAGCCGGTGTTGATATGCTTGTTGTGGACACAGCTCACGGCCATCATATAAATGTTCGCAATATGGTAAAATCACTTAAAAAGGCGTATCCGCATTTAACGCTGGTCGGTGGAAACGTGGCTTCCGCCGAAGCGGTGAGGGATTTGGCAAAGTGCGGCGCAGATGTTGTGAAGGTTGGCATTGGCCCGGGTTCTATATGCACCACAAGAGTTGTTGCAGGCGTTGGAGTTCCGCAGTTCACAGCTATTTTGGAATGCGCAAAAGAAGCTGAAAAACACGGCATTACCATAATCGGCGACGGTGGGATAAAAAATTCAGGCGATATAGCGAAGGCGCTCGCAGCAGGAGCCCATGCTGTTATGCTGGGCGGTCTTTTGGCCGGCACGGAAGAGAGCCCCGGCGAGATTATTTTAGCAGATGGCCGCACTTATAAAAGCTATCGCGGAATGGGTTCAATAGGAGCCATGAAAGAAGGTTCAAAAGATCGTTATTTTCAAGCTGACGTTAATGACGAAGAGGATACCAAATTTGTTCCGGAAGGCATAGAAGGCAGAGTCCCCTACAAGGGTCCGCTTAAAGATCTTATCTATCAATTAACCGGCGGAATACGTGCGGCTCTCGGCTATGTAGGAGCAAAGAATTTGGCAGAGCTCAGGACAAAAGCGAGCTTTGTGCAACAGACAACCGCCGGCTTAAAAGAAAGCCATCCGCACGATGTCACAATAACAAAGGAATCTCCGAATTATAGAACTTAGAATTTAATATAGTAGCCACTGAAAAAGTCCAGTTCTGTAACGGACAACAGTGGCGTTTACTATATTACCCCCATGATATCCAAAGATCTGCTCGAAATTCTATGCTGCCCGGTGACCAAACAACCCCTGCATGAGGAAAATGACACCCTAGTAACCGCAGATAAAAAATATGCTTACCCAATTAGAAACAATATTCCGGTGCTACTCGCAGAAGAACGTATTGAACTAAAATGATTAAACTCGAAAGCTCCTGGCTAAACCTGCTCGCAGACCTGTTTGAAACACCATGGTTCGCAGAAATCAAAAGCAAAATAATTCAAGAAAGAAAACAATACACTGTCTATCCTCCGGCAAATCTGTTCTTCAACGCCATGGACTTGTGCCCCGTGCCTCAAACAAAAATCGTTATTCTGGGCCAAGACCCATACCACGGCGCAGGGCAAGCTCACGGCCTTTCTTTTTCCGTTCCTCAAGGCATTGACATCCCCCCTAGCTTGCTGAATATCTACAAAGAGCTGGAACAGGATTTGGGAGTTAAGCCCGTTGCCCACGGCAATCTGGAAGCATGGGCGAAACAAGGCGTGCTGCTGCTCAACTCATCGCTTTCGGTAAGAGCAAATTCACCAGCGTCGCATTTTCACATAGGATGGGAAAAGTTCACGGACTTGATTATTGAAAGGCTCTCTCAGCATAGAGAAAATCTCGTATTCATGCTATGGGGAAGCTTTGCGCGCAAAAAGAAATTCTTAATCGCAGAAAATAAAAATCATCTTATACTGGAAGCTCCTCACCCATCACCTCTATCTGCGCACAGAGGCTTTCTCGGTTGTGGGCATTTCTCTAAGGCGAACCGATTTCTTCAAGCTCACGGACTTGAACCTGTTTGCTGGCAACTTTCTTAGCCTTAGGCGCAGAGCCTGTTATTTTAGTTTTAAGCTCAGAAGAAAATTTAAAACTCATGCTCTTGCCGGAAGCTAATGGTATAAGCTCTCCCGTTTTTAAATTGCGACCCTGCCTTGGGTTGCAGGTCTTGGGAGAAAATGTACCGAAACCTCTTAGCTCCAAAGAATTGCCATCTTTAATAAAATCTTTTACCACATCAAAAAACTGTTCCACTGAAATTCTCGCATAATCTCTGGTTACTCCGCATGAGATTGCAGTTTCGTTAATCAAATCGCTTTTTGTAATTGGCATAGTGGAAGAATATAGTTATTTAATCTCTACAAAAGGAAGCGGACCGTTGCCACCTGCATAAATGGGTAATTTACCGTCCCATTTTTCAATGGCTTTAAGATTCACGTATTCCTTGCCGCCTTGCGCACGTATAGCCTCTGCCTGAATGCGAATTGATTCTGCCTCGCCTTTTGCCTGAGCAACTTTTTGCTCCGCTTCAACCTTTACTCGTTCCAGATTGTTTTGCGCAGTCAATGCCTTTTGTTCCGCAACCTGCTTTTCTTCAATAGCTTCGTTGAATGAACGGCTAAAATCAAAACTGGTTATTTGAACGCCGCCGGCACCTACTATTATATTATATTCCAAGAGTTGCCGGGTGAGGCTTTCCGAAATATCATTCTTAACCTGTTCGCGCATGGTCAAAAGCTCTTCCGCAGTGTAGCGAGCAACAACGGCTTTAACCGTTTCCTGAATACGCGCAGCTATTATTTTATTCTCAACTTCCAAGCCAACTGTAGCATATAATATATCCAGCTTTGCAGGGTCCAAATGATAATTCAGAGTTAGCACCGTAGAAACCGTTTGCATATTTTTAGAAGCCGCCTGTGCAGGAGCTTCAGCCTTCTGAGTGCGGATATCCACCTTTGAAATGGTCTGCATAACAGGAACTTTGAAGTGCAAGCCTTCGCTTGTCACCGAGTTTATTTTTCCCCAAGTGAAAACAAGTGCTTTTTCACCGGCTTTAACGGTGTAAAACGAACCGGAAATCACAATTGAGCCTATAACGATTACAATTAAGGCAAACGTGAGAAATCTATAAGACTGAGGAATAGTAGGTTGTGTTGACATGAAAGGAAATTTAGAAAATTTTTGGCGATTATATACCATGTACCCCCAAACTATGGTGCTATTTCCCGTTCCAATTTTCCATATTGCTTTCGCGGATTGTTTTATTTTCGCACCTATGAGCGTTCCACTGTTCTCTAACGCCTTTCATGCTTGACTGATAACTTCGCCTGTCACGGTCGTTGTATTTTTTTTCGGGCCAGGTTTTCATGTCGAGAAGCATATTGACATAGCCGTCGTAGGTGAGATCTGCCTGTTTGAAAGCTCCATCATTACCGCAAATAGCCTTCTCTGTTTTTGCCGAAGGCTGGCTTGAGTAGCTGCCGCCGCCTGTTGCCGGTTGTTGGTATGGTTGGGCTATTTGCCCGGGCCTTGCTGTTCCTTTGTTCATAAGCATTTGCGACTGTGCCGTAAGTTGTTGCGACAATGCTTGAAGCTGCCTTTGCGCCTCCAGCACTTTTTGCTCTTGTGTTTGTTCCTGTGTTTGTTCATAAGTTGGCTCTGGCTCTGAATAAGAATACTGATTTGATGCTTGGGTGCTTGGGGGACTTAAAGAAGCTGCTATTACCATCCTTGCTTCGGAATCTTTTTCCTGTGAAACTGGGCCTGCCGCTAAAAGAGCGTTATTTATTTCATCGCTTTCCATGCTTGCTTGTTGGAAAACATCGCTGAAAAGTTTTTTGAATTCTTTTTCTGCTTTTGACGTAGGGTCACCATAATATAACCCACTGTATTTTGTAAAAGAACCTGTCTTCTTATATTCTTTTATTTGATTGCCATTTGAATCATATATTATTAAAGCAACTTTATGTTGGTAAACGGCTTCGTATAAAGGCAATCCCAAAAAAGTTGGTATAAAAAGAGTCACAACATTAAATGCAATCAAACCAAGCTTCCTTCCTCGTTGTTCATTAAAAGAATAACCAATAGTGTAATAGCCGTATTCTTCAACATTTGTATTGAGGAATCCAACAAAAGCAGAATCCGCGTATGTATCATGCAAACGATACCTCTTCAAATTAAGGATTTCAGACTTGGCATTGGTTGTCAAATTCATTTCACTGTGTTGAATAGATGTATTAGGGCCAGCACAACTGGTGAAAAGGAAGCTAATTGCTATGGCTATAGAAATAGCCGCTGTGAGAATGGATTTTGACTTTTTCATTTGAACCTCATTGTTTTGGTACGGAAATGGTGCATTGGGGGGATAATATAGATATTTTTTTTCAAAATAACACAAAAAAATATTGGAGCCTGCTGTTTTTTAAATATAATATTTCTTCGTAACTTTATAAATCCCAGCTACTTAATCTACATATAAATGCTATTTTCAAGCGAATTTCGCCAAAAACGGCAATTAACTCCGTTTCTGTGGTGACATACGATATAATTTCCCAAAATTTTTCTATATTACTTCCATGAAAATAATCTCTTTAGTCTTTTTATTAGCTTTTGCCGCTCATGCCCAGCTTCTTTCCGGTGGAAATTTTGATGTTATTAAAGTTAATGGCGTTGGCATAAGCCAAGGAAAGGTGGATAGCTTGGTAAGGCAGCTTGCGCTGGCACAGGGACAAGGACAAAATGTTTCGCCGGAAATGATGACCCAGATTCGCTGGCTTGTTGTAAATCAACTTGTAGGCCAAGAACTTGTGAAAGCGGAAATTGCAAAGCAAGGCTTGAAAGTTAACGCAAAAAAAGTTGATAGCCTTGTTGCCGTGCTAAAAAAACAGTTTCCAAACGATGCCGCATTCAAGCAAGAGTTGAAAAAAACGAATTCCACGGAAGCAGACTTTAGAAAGTATGTAGAAAACCAGCTTTTAGCAGATCAGCTTTTGGAAAAGAAAATCCCGTACCCAAAAGATCCAACAGACAAAGAGAAAAAAGATTACTGGGAAAAACACAAGCATGAAGCTATTATCAGCGATACCGTAGGCGGCATTAGAATTGTTTTAAATATTGCAAAAGGCGAAAGCCCTCAGGAAATTAAAAATAAGCAAGATCTTTTGAGAGGCTATGCCGCTCAAGCTCGCATGGCAAAAGTCAGCCTTATGGCGCTTATGGAGCAGTTCGCCATGATGGCAGCCAGAATAAGCGAAGACGCTAACGCAAAAAAAGACGGTGGAATTATGAAAAAATTCTTGCCCAAGTCTCAGGGAAATGATTTTGCGAACGCAATCAAAAATCTAAAAGTAGGCGCAATCAGCGATCCTTTTGTACAAGACGGAAACAAGGTTGTGATGTTTATGCTCACCGAAAAAAACGATGGCAAGTTTGAAAGCTACGAACACGAAATAGATTACATTTTAAGGCTTGAAGCCGAGCGTAGCCGCCAAATGGCAACTAAAAACTATTTAGACCAGCTTTCTAAATCCTATAAAGTCCAATATCTGAACAAAGATTACACCCCACCACCAGAAGCGGCTATCGGACTGTAATGCAAAGCACAACTCATGTCGGTTTAATTTCAATCCGAGAGCGAATAGACAAGCTCCGGGGGTATCTTTGACCTTGACGTCAGAACAGAAGAACTTGCGGTTTTAGAAAAACAGTCAAGCGACCCGGACTTATGGAACGATGCCGGCAAAGCGCAGTCTTTGCTAAAAAGAGCTGCTTCCATTAGAAATATAATTGCAAGCTGGGAAGAAATATCAAAGCAATGCGATGACTTGAGCGAACTCTATGAACTTTCCAAAAGCGAAAATGACAACGAGCTTTCCGCTGGCATAGAAAGGGATATTTCAGCTTTAGACACAAAACTTTCAGAGATGGAACTGCGAAAAATGCTAAACGGCCCGGATGACTCTGCCCCTGCCTTGTTTTCCATAAATTCCGGAGCTGGCGGCACAGAATCTCAAGACTGGACTCAAATGCTGCTGAGAATGTACACAATGTATTTTGAACGGGAGAATATTCCATTCAAGGTTTTGGATATTCAGGAAGGCGATACCGCCGGCATAAAGGGCTGCACATTGGAGCTCCCTGACTCTTACAGCTACGGGATGCTTCGTTCGGAAATAGGGGTTCATCGCCTTGTGCGCATTAGCCCTTTTGACGCAAACGCGCGCCGCCACACAAGCTTTGCCGCCGTCTATATGACCCCGATTTACGAAGACGCTGAGGTTGAAATTAACCCTGCGGATCTGCGAGTTGATACTTATCGCGCTAGCGGAGCAGGCGGCCAGTATATAAACAAAACGGATTCCGCTGTGCGCATAACCCACGCCCCAACAGGCATAGTGGTGAGCTGCCAAACGGAACGCAGCCAAATTCAAAACCGAGAAACCGCAATGAAAATGCTCCGTGCAGAGCTTGTTCAATACTACAAGGATGAAGAAGAAGCAAAGCGAAACGAGCGTGCCGCAGAAAAGCGCAAAATAGAATGGGGAAGCCAGATTCGCTCTTATGTGCTTGATGACCGCAGGGTTAAAGATGCCAGAACGGGATATGAGACTTCAAATACGGAAGCTGTGCTGAACGGCGATATAAAGGCGTTCGTGAAGGCTTACCTACTGTCCGAACCGTGACTCAGACAACGCTTCCTTTAACGTTTCCGCATTCTTTTTCATCAAGCTTAAATAGCTTTCATTTGTATCGCTTACGTTGTGAACGGAGTGCATCAGCATTTTTTTTGCGCCTGTCGCTTCTGCTATCGCATTCGCTATGTTTTCGTTGGAATTTTCGATGTGAAAAACAACAGGAATTTTTTCCGCTTTTATCTTGTCTATCAAAAAAGCTACGGTGGCTGCGCTGGGCTCAGTTTCATGCGAGCAACCCGGGAAGGCAGCGTGATGCTCCAAGCCGTATTCTTCTGCAAAATGCTCGAATGGGAAGCGGTCTCCGAAAACTATGGTTTTATGGGTTGCGCTTTGGATAATGTCAGTGAATGTGGAATCCAATGCGGCTAAGTTTGCGGAGAATTCTTCGCTTCTTTTCATATAAAAATCTCTGTTCAGCGAGTCTTTTTCGCTGAACGCTTCTGCTATTTTTTTTGCCATTTCTATTGCATTTTTTGGGCTTGTCCAAATGTGTTCATCGTGTTCATGTTCGCCATGTTCATCTATAAATTTAATCCCATCGGAAATTTTTTTTACCCATTCGTCTGACTCTCCGCCTATGAATAAGAATACATCTGCGTTTTGAATGGCAATCATGTCTTGTGGGCTGGGTTCGTAAGAATGGCCGGATGCAAGCATTTTTATGCTAACAAAATCGCCGCCGATTTCCCTTGCAAAGTCGTATAGAGGAAAAATCGTGGTTACAACCTTCAGCTTGCCAGCCGCTTCCTGTTCTTTTTTGCAGGAAAACAAGCATAGCGATACACAAAGAATGAGCAAGAAGATTTTCATTCTTTCTTTTTTTTCGCCATATCCATCCCCTTAAGGGCTACAGCGGTAATAAAAACTGTGAAACATATCATCGCTACACAAGCAACAACAGCTTCCGGCATGGAAAGTACACTCATAGCATAGAATATAGTTAAAAAAAATCTATATTTACACTAACCGGAGGATAACATGGGAAATATTGGCGTACAAGAACTGCTGCTGATACTGCTTATTATTTTAGTACTGTTTGGGGCAAGGAAAATTCCAGAATTGGCCAAGAGCTTGGCTAGCGGAATAAAGGAATTCAGAAAAGCATCCAAAGAAACGGATGATGACACAAACAAGCAATAACACAGAAGCGCCACCCACAGGCACGGAAATGCCGCTCATAGCGCACATAGAAGAGTTGCGCCGCACACTCATTCGCTGCATCTGCGCCGCTATCCTCTGCGCAATACCATGCGGAGTCTATTGGAAAACAATTTTTGATGCCATAGTCGCCCACACGCTCAGATTATGCGAATCTAAAGTGCATATAATTTACACCGCTCCGGCAGAAACAGTGATGCTGAGCATAAAAATAGCCATAGTTTGCGGCTTAACACTCGCCTCACCCATCCTGTTCCAACAGGTTTGGAGTTTTATATCCCCAGCTCTTTACAAAAACGAAAAAAAACTGGTGCTACCCACAGCCCTCGCTTCCACAGTCTGCTTTTTAAGCGGCATAGCTTTTAGCTTTTATCTCTTGCCACTCGCACTGAAATTCTTAACCGAATTCGCAGCCGGCACAATTGACCCATTTTTCAAAATAGACGAATATCTTGGCTTCTTGATAAAACTTGCTCTGGCATTTGGCTTTGCATTTCAACTACCGGTAATATCCTTTGTATTAGCAAGGATCGGCTTAATTGACCACAAATTTTTGGCACGTAATTTTCGCTACGCAATAGTGCTCATATTCATAGCGGCAGCTGTCTTGACCCCACCGGATGTTCTTTCCCAGATAATGCTCGCCATACCATTGCTTATACTCTACGGGCTCAGCATATTCATAGCCTTTTTTGCCGGGAGA
>Ga0209755_10009665_pt1 | contig 10187 bp, 6 predicted proteins | sample TergutCo191P1_FD_187301 | JGI IMG/M metagenome (GOLD analysis project Ga0209755, IMG submission 187301) | Cornitermes sp. P1 segment gut microbial communities from Petit-Saut dam, French Guiana - Co191P1 (SPAdes) (version 2) | ecosystem: Host-associated > Arthropoda: Insects > Digestive system >...
TCCTACCTTCACAATTTTTGTGAGGCCTTGTTTTTCCTTTACTTAATTTTATACATACATGTACCACACTTTCCCTAGCATTAATATGTTCCTTTTAGAGTCACCTTGTGTGCATCTTCTTGTTGCAGAAAATGACAAAGGAACTCTTAAAGCTGTTAGACTGTAATGTGATAGTTGTGAACTGGAGCAATGGCTCAGGACCTCCTTATCCTCAAGCAGTTGCAAACATCAGACTTGTTGGTACCATGACAGCTCACCTGATAAATAACTTAATTGTAAGTACAGGAATATGTAATTAATTGCACATAAGCCTAATTTATTTTCTTATATTTTACTGACTTATGTTTATACTGACAAACAAAAATTTTAAATTCCCATTTACTCATATACCTTTACACTTGCAACATATTCACTAAAACATAAATGCACTCATGATGAACTGCCTCTCCCCTGTACAGTCTTGGACCAGTGAAGGCCTTAAACAGATTTAATCCAGGGCCATCTATAAATTTGTGGTGATAGTATGTACAATGATATTTGAAATATTCAATTTTAATTTTTATATTTATATATTAAAGATACACGATATGTAAGTACACATGGAAAGTGAGACAAAGGTCATTTAGACAGTATGTAATCACACATGACTAAAATTATGTAAATCTTTTATTTAAGGCATATAAATAGTTCCAATGAACTTTGGAAAGGTCAGTTGTTTGAAACTGGGTAATGATAACTAGAAGAACACATTCAAATCAGAATAATATCTCAGTGACAAAGAAGATAAACATTCTGTTCTTTACACTTTTAATTCATTTTAAAAATGTTTATTGCAAATTTGATATGACAGTACTGACCATTACGATAAAAACTTGAAGAATTAAGAAAATCATGTGTGTGTGTGTGTGTGTGTATATATATATATATATATGTGTGTGTGTGTGTATGTATGCATTAGTTCTAAATGTGGTGGATGATTTTTGTTAACACCAAATAACCAAAAGGACAGTAGGACTATAAGTTTATTAATGTTCCATTCAGAAACCTGACCTTACATATTTATTCACATTAACTTAATGTGAATGATTCATATCTGCAAATCCTCAAATGCTGTGACTGCAAATTGACCTGCCATTGGACTTTAGTTACTATTACATAAATGTTTCATCCTTTCCCACAGTCTGGTCTTCTACTGATTATTTACCATCAGTTGTTTACCAAAACATTCACCAAAAATCATTTTATTAAATCATATTCATCTCTGCAACAAGTTATTTACATCTATGAACTTCTTACAAGATTTTCCTTAGTGTTATTTCCAATGTTTATGGTGTGGTTAAGTAGCTAATATTCATCTTCTAGCTAACATATCACAGTGGAGGTTTCCAGGCTTTTTTTCATCAGTCGGTCAATGTGGTGTAGTTCAGTTAACTGATAAACTTTTGCACTTGTTTTTGTAGGGACCTCACATTAGTGGGTAGGTTTACTTAGGTTATATCAGAAGAATGTCAGAATGAAGAAAATAGCTTCCAATACTTCACTTCCCTCTTACCCAAGCCCCTCCTTAAATTCAGTAATACTGACAATGCTAGACTTTTAATGTTGAAGTATGGGACACATCCTTATCTCAGTATTATCCTGGTCCATTTTAATCAGTGTTAAGTTATCCAAACCTATTTACTGAAGTTCAAGTTTATCTTCCCATGTCCCTCTCAGTCTTGGACTTCTCATTTCAAAGAAATATCAACACTGGAAGTATGTATGTTTATCTGTACTCCCTATTTGACTCACATGCCTGTCCATCCTCCCTTACTTGAACTGTCCTACCTATATTAAATGAGCCACATGAATCTCAAAGTTCCTCATGTGTAATACCCTCAATTCCATATATACTTTACCCATCTTGGAAACAAAACAATGTTATCTACTTTTGGATAATCAATAAAATATCCCATTATTTTTTAAGTTACAGCATCAGTGACACTGTAATATGGGATGTTATGCATTCTGACAATGGTGAAAGACACTGAAGTGAGAGGAAATCTTATATATATGCAGGTGGTATAGTAAACCTATTTTATGTAAAACTGAAGCTTTCATATTGAACACAGTGAAATGTCCTCTGGTGATCAGCTGTGTCATGGTACAGCTGAAAACCAACATTTTTTAGGTACAGTAAATCTGTAGGTTTCTAGCTCAACCAAGATGTTGTTGATGACCTGTGATGGTTTTCATACAGCATTACTATCTAGACTTTTGCTAGAGAAATAAACTGAACCCACTCTTTCATTCCATACTGCCCAGTTTTTGAGTGACTGACACTGCACAATGGACAACTGAAACAAATATCACATGACAATTCTCTTTCAGTTTTAAAGGACACTACTTTGTCACTTAGTCTCAAACAGTAAACATAAATTTTACTATTGATTCCTCAGGTGCAAGTCGGAATACAACCAGAGCTCATTCACATTATTGGACACAGCCTTGGTGCGCATATGGCAGCCTATGCAGGACAAACAATACACAGAAATTTCAAATACCGACTGGGACGTATTACAGGTAAGTAGTTATACTGGTATTAATACTTCATTCCAATATACATAAAATACACAACTCACTATCACAGTCACTGATGTTTCTACCAGATTTGAGTAGCTTATGACAAAACCTAAATTTTTCTGTCTCCTCTCATAAATGTTCCATCTCTCTTCTCAACATACTCAGAAAGAACTACCAGCATACAAACACGAATTGCCAGTAATGCCTGTTTATTAGAACACCATCATGTTTTGGTCTTTGTATGACCACCATAAAAGAGAAGGCACTTTCAATGAAACAGGAAATTGCGTAAGTTTTCAATACCAGGACTGTTATTTCTGTTTGTGAGGTACATGTATCTTCCTGAAGTCACAGACCAAGATATCAATTAAAAACACGTTCCAGCACTCTTTAGTTTCAGTTACTGACAGCATCATCAGCAATAGGGATTATATTTCACTGATGTATTAAGAAATTTATTCTTCAGTATATGCATATGTGCACTTTAATAAATAATGTTAATGTTTTACAATTTTCAAAAACCGGAGAATTCATTTCTATCTTATTGTCTTACTGTGCAAGGAAGTTCTGTTTTATAGTATGTATGACAGTGCCATATCTATGTAACTGATGTATGTGAAAGATGAGGTCACTTGAAAGATACAGGTTTACAAGGAGGATTATAATATGACAGGTCTTAAATTTAAAAGTTTGTGGGGTGAAGACTAAAGTCACTTGTTTCACAGTATGAACCAGAGGTGGGTTAGAGTGATTTGAGGTTGTCACAGAGATGTTGATGGAGATCCAAATCTTCAGGATGTTACACCAGTCAACATGGTGGAACATCCCAGAAGATTGATTTCCAGTGGTACATTGTTACAAATTCATGTTCCTAAATGGTAAATAATTTTTTGAGTAGTAAGTAACTGTTAGCTTCTCAGTAGAGATTCTACTACATCAAGGGCCACATATTTTGTCCATGTGTTCATATCTGTCTGTCACCCCAATAACATTTAAAGAAAAGACAGATTTTTTTGGGATGTGTGTGAAAATGATCGCACTAGGGCTCACCCCAAACATCTAAGTTTTAATTTCCTACTCTCTGTAATAATACTCATAACAACTACCAGCACACAAGTGCAAGACCCTGGAATTTGTGCAGTCACAGATTTTTAAAAAATGTGATATCTTTGTTAAAGCAGTCCCTTTACTGAATGTAACATAACAATGTTATGGTCTATAACTATCTTTGGTCTTATGGCAAATTCTTTAAGACATAATTTTTATTTAAACATGTAAGAAAAGGAATACAGTACTCAATTCTCATTTGCAAGCAAATTTAACACAGTCAAGTGTCTGTACAAACAGAAACCACATACAAAAGTGGGCTGCCATATTATAAAATCATTAATTTTTATTTCTTGCTAGCCTCACTGTATAGAATGGAACATTTGAAACTCAGGACCATACTCCCAGAACTTCTCATTTACGTTGCCACCAAATTAATGGAAACGCAATGGAGATTAAAAGAGTCACAATAGCTCATGTCTGGGTGGTGTACTTTGCCCTGGTGCAGTGCGTCACAGATTTTACCATTAATCAAAACACAGTAGTTTTTAAATTCATAGTCTACTACTTTGTCATTGAGGTCATTTAAAATATGTAATTATTAACATCCTGGTCAAAGTTCATTTTAAATATGTAAACACATGCATACTTTTCCATTTGTCATTGCTCTCATCATCTCAATGTTCAACAAAAGTCGTCCATATTTAAATAAGCAAATTAATCAAATTATGCCAGTCATAGGACTGGAATTTTGTTACAGTTGACTTTGAATCCTTGACACATTTGTCTCACCAGTCATTACTCTGTTCATTCTAAATTCCATCACTAATTTCAGTACTTGAAAGCAAAAATAATCCCCATGACCTTTAGATGAATATGGATCATAACACTACTTTTATCTTCGTAGGAGAGAATATATAACAAAATCAATTGTATTTAAATTATATATAAATCCTACTGCATTTCATGAACATTTAATAACATATTTGAACTACCAAAGCCCTTGACACTATTTCATAGTAAAACAAACTTTCAGACAATTATATAATATAATAATATAATCAATAAATAGTAAAGAACTTTGTGCTCAATTTTCACTGAACCAGTGAGATGACCAAGATAACTTACAGTCCTGTGACGTCAAACAGTGACTGCACTATCATACAGAGATTAAAGTTTTATGAATTTTTATTTTGTATCCAGAAAGAAGGGTGAAGTCTATGGTGAAACATATGCTCAAAAGTTAGGTTCTGATAATCCCTTTCTTGGAATTTCTATACCACCAAGCTTCCTTTCCTTGGAAAACATGTATATGAAACAAAATATACATCACAAATGAAGCAGTATACCCACTGGAACATCTCTTTACAAAAATATGAGAATTTACTTGTTGGTACTAAGATGGTGCAAGATTTGTTTAAAAAATTTAGTTTAAATGCATTGTTACCATTTCGTGGAAACAAAATGCAACACAAAAGATAATAGGGTATCCAAGTACCTTGTTCTGTAGTGTGCTTTGTTCAAAATCTTTAACTCATTATGAGAGTAGAATCCTTCTTGAGAAGCTAATAATGCCTCAGGTAAATTCCTGCATTTTATAGGGCTTCAATTTTCATCCCATGTGAAACTATATGTATTTGGTCCACAGCCTCCCATCCTCTTTCTTAAATATCCATTTTAATACTTCCCTCCCATCTATGCCTGGGTCATGCAAGTGCTCTCCTTCCTTCCACACCAACACCCCGTATCCATTTCTCTTAACATAAGATACCACATACCCACAAAAAACAAATGGCAAAATAATAATTTTATATACTTAAGTCTTTTCATTTTTTGATAGCAGAAACAAAGACAAAAAATATATTATGATAATAAAACCAACAAGTGCATTTAAAAATATATGAATTTATTACACTACAGACATCATAGGCCTCCTATATGTTTTGGCCACCTATTGTGGCCATATTCCGGGAGGTGTTTTTTGAAGGATGTATTACATAGAATAACACACCCAACTTAAAAATATACAATATTAAGTTCGAAGAATAAGTTTGAAAACATGTGAAGATGTAAAATACAGATAAAAATATTTGTGCCAAATGCTATGAGTAAAGAGTGTTCAAGGGCTGTGTATATCACATCACAATCCATGTAGTGTGATGTTGTTTAGTCTGCCAGCCTCATGCACTACTGAAGATAGCCACAATAGATGGTCAAAACATGCAGGAGGCTTACAACATCTACAGTGTAATAAATTCACATATCTTCATGTCCACTTGTTGGTTTTATTCTCATAATGAATTGTCAGTGCATGGTCATGAATTATTTAAAACTGATAAATGCCCAACAGGCAAAGGTACACATGCCTATAAAAACACAAAGGAGGATTTACATAGAACCAATGCCACAATTTGGTTTAACAAATTACGCAGATCATACCATCTAACACCCAACTACATTGAAGTCACCATCAACGGTTACATCAAGCAGTGCCACAACATCATGAAGAGTGGAGTGATGCTGGCAGACACAACAACACCACACTGCTTGGATGGCGATTTGATATACGCAGCACTTCAACACCCCTCACTCACACAATTTAGCACAGATAATTTTATCAGTGCTTTATATTGTAATATAATTTAAATGTTATACTTCCAACCTAATATTTAATATGTGTAAATTGGTTTTGATGTTCTTTGCAATACATGCTTTGAAAAATACCTCCCTGAAGATGGCCACAATGGGTAGCAGAAACATGTAGGCTTACGAGGTCTATAGTTGAATAAACTCACATATTTTCATAAGCACTTGTTGGTTTTATTCTCATAATGAATCAGCAGTGCATAATCATGAATTATTTAAAACTGACAAAACAAAATAGAGTGGTAACAAGCATTACCCTAGTTTCATCTGTTCTTGAAGTCTTTGTGAACACAATTTTCATTTGTTGGTGTTGTTCTCACATATTCAAATATTAATTAATTTTAAAATGATTTATTAGTTATCTTTATGTTGCGATTTTTCCCCACATTCTGTTGATAAGGCATGAGCATAAGTGTAATTCATTTATTCACCATTCCTAAGGCTAGTTTTCTACCTCGTTCGCTGTTGTAGCATTCAGAACTTGGTCATATATAAGGGTTGTTTGATACATAAGCAGACTATATGCACCTGCAGTGTTTGATAAATATGCAAACTGAATGTACTGCACAGCATGATGACCAGGTTATTTAGCATAAACCCCATGGTTGATCAGACAGGCATCTCATAGTTTCAAGATGAATGATACAGTACACATAACCTGACAATACACATTGTCCACTTATTTATCAAACAACCCTTATGAAAATAATGTACTTAATTCAGTACCATTGAATTTGGAATATAAGCAAGTTTTGTCTGTTATTATTAATCTTTCAGGTCTGGACCCAGCAGAACCACACTTCAGTAAAACAGATCCAATTGTTCGTCTAGACCCAACGGACGCAGATTTTGTAGATGTAATTCATACAGATGCTGGTCCATTCCTAAGTGGAGGACTAGGCATCTTTGAGCCAGTTGGACATGTCGATTTCTATCCTAATGGTGGAATTGAACAACCTGGGTGTCGCGGAGGAGTTCTGTCATACATGGCAAAAGAGAGTGGCAGCTTCTACAGAGGTAAAAGACTGGGTGAATGCACTCAGCCATACGTTTAGTGCCCTCTGATATTCTCTGTTCAACCACTAGCAAAAGTTACCAGATCAACTGCCTCTGCCCTTATAATTTAGTTCCTTGATTCCATGTGTATTGGCATTAACATCATAACTTTTTGGTGTAGATTTTATTACTTTTTACATTACGCTTCATGCACATGTGTTACACAACTCCTTTCTAATCTGCCTCTTCTTTTATGATCAGCATTCAGATAATTAATATGCAAAATACCCCTCTTATATTTTTATACATGTAAAACATTTATTAGTAAATTCTATATAAAAGGACTGTATTGTTTTTTTCCTCCCTAGCAATCTTTTTTAAAAGCTTACAACCTGTAAATTCTGTACCTGAGGAAATTCATGCTTTTCTGACTACTATTAGAATTCAGAAAGAGAATAAATGAATTACAGCATATTCATTAAATATTAGAGCAAACTGTCTCTATACAACACATACTGTAAAAAATATTAACACTAGATGAGTATAAATGTTTCTGCCTTCAGTCTTTGACTACTTTGCCCATGAGGAAAAAGACCCAGGTAACCACTGGATAGGAAAAGGTTTAGGTTCCAGAATTATCTGCGCTTACTAGCGAAGAGAAAAATTCCTTCACTTCTTCACCTATTTTGGCAAAGGCTGTCCAGACTCTAGTCAATTACTGTATTGATTAAAGTATCAGAACTGAGAATTATACCAATTACATGTAATATCTGTAAGTTTAGTCCTGTATCTGATGGATCATTTCCTGGTTAAATCAATGTGTGACCTGAAAATGGACGAAGTTGTTTTGGGTGACAGAAAAAAAAATTAACCTAAAAAAAATGTTTAGGTAAGGTGTCCCCATTGTATTTTAAATACACTAGTAAATAAAACAAGTATAAATCAAGTCTATACACAACTTTGTGTATAATTAATCATCAGCAACATATTTTGGCTGTAACAGCCATCTTCAGGATGAATACAAAATCATATAGGAAATATATACATTACAATGCCATGAATGCTATGGATGGGATCTTGTCTTACAGCAATTGGAGGTATTACAAGATGTATTACACATTAAAATAGAGTTTGAAGATTTTGTAAAATCTGTAAATTAAAACTTTAAAAATTTTAAGTAATATAATAAAATAATGGCGATCTTGTGGAGGTGGAGGTGGATGTTGAAGTCTACATTTCCTTTGAACTAGAACTGATTCTAGCCATCTTATTTGTTCTACAGAATCTAATTCAAAATTATATAGCCACTATGTTCTACTACATTACAACTGGTGTGGTCATTTTTAATATTACTTTGTCGTGCTATATTAGAATTTACACAGAACTAGTATTGCTGAGAGGAATACACAGTGAAAATTGGTTCAACCAATAAAATTGTCCAACCTATTTACAACCAGCCTGATGGCAAAGTGAATAGTGCATCTTACATTTAGGACTTTCACATATGGGCACAGATTGTCAGTGTTCCCTTTATACCTCCATGTACCTTTCAGCAAAGACATAGACATGAAACCCAAATATCATACAGAAATGTCCCTTGTACCATGAAAACTGAGACTATACCATTTAGATTGTGAGCATTTGTGGGTGAGTGGGGCAGACAGGCTCATGTGCATGTATGTGTGTAATACAACCACTACAATTAATTGCTGTACTAGTTTTGTATATTCTAAAGTGTTCATGGTAGTAAAGTTCATTTGCCAAATCTATTTCCATCCAGTTTGCATCTGTGTTGCAGTCACACATGCAGTTCCTTTACATTAGACAGACATTCTAACCACTATGCTCTGTTACAGGTATTCGACATATGTTGGGTTGCAACCACATACGAAGCTACCAGTATTTCATAGACTCTATCAACACAGGACCTTGTTACTTTATGGGTACAGAATGTGGTTCTTGGGAGGAATTCCAGAATGGCTCCTGCTTCAATTGTGTTGATGGCAACAAGTGCCCTTTTCAGACAAAGTTAGGACTACATGCAGACTCATATCTTAGGAATGGAACAGCATATGGCTCACCACTTAATCTTCCACCACCACGTTCTCATATCAAGTTGTTCATGATGACAGGAGATGATGCACCTTTCTGTCGTAAGTCATACACTTAAGGCCCCAATGAAACAATGCATAAATAGAGGTAAAGTTCACTCTGCAACCTGTCACATAGGTACAAAGGCAGATTAAAGGTACAGCTCTACTCTTTCTTTAACCTTTAGGCACCATGCATCCTATATATAGGACAGACATACCGCTACTCCCCAGAGTACTGTTTTTATATATTTAGTCAACAAATGTTTTTAATTATTTTTTTTTATAATTTCTCTCACCATCTTTGTTTATTCCTCCACAAAATGTTGTGTATTTCCTAATGTTGCCCTTCTTGGTTCATAAAATATTCACATTTTACATAAATGGTGTGCTAAACTGTAAATGTCCAGCTCCAGGGCCAAAGGGTTAATCTGAGTGCTAAATGGGGGTGGGTGGTTAACACCATAACCCAGCCCCTATCCCCAGGAATGACCCTGTACCCAACATAACGTAAAAAGAATAAAACAAAATACACTACAATACAACATATTTATAATTCACCTTGGTTTATTCAATGTAGCTATCACATACAGATATAGATATATACACTTAGAGAAGAAAACCAACTAGATGCTACTGAATGCTTTTATTGCACTTATAGTCTGCTCAACATGTTTCAGGCACTTATATGCCCATCATCAGGAGCTCGAGACTATACTTGTGTTATTGCTACATATGGTGTGTAATGCCTTGGTTGGTGGTGGTCAGCTGTTAGGAGCAGAGCAGCAGGCTATGTGTCCAGGATGAGGGAAATTGTGCAACTCAATTCACACAATTTCCCTCATC
>Ga0209755_10009666_pt1 | contig 10186 bp, 10 predicted proteins | sample TergutCo191P1_FD_187301 | JGI IMG/M metagenome (GOLD analysis project Ga0209755, IMG submission 187301) | Cornitermes sp. P1 segment gut microbial communities from Petit-Saut dam, French Guiana - Co191P1 (SPAdes) (version 2) | ecosystem: Host-associated > Arthropoda: Insects > Digestive system...
CAGCTAAGCCCGGAACAGGATCGTGTCATCACCGATGAGGTTATAGGCAAGCATGTGGGCGAGAAGGGGAACGGCAGGAGCGGGCGTTACGTCGAAAACCTGAAGGAGAGCGTCAACCGCAAAATGGAAAACGGCAAGACCAACCGCACCATCCGCTTCGAGGACTTCGGCTGCGACGCAATCTTTGTCGATGAGGGGCATCGTTACAAAAACCTTTTCTCGTCCGGCCTGTCCCGCGAGACGGGGCTCAATGATGGACGGCAATCCGCCAAGGCGATGTCGCTGTTCAAAAAGGCGGAATACATTCGCCGTGCCAACAACGGTAAAAACGTCTACCTGTTGACGGCCACCCCCTCACGAATTCGCCGCTTGAATACTTCAACATGCTTATGTACATAGCGCTGGAGGAACTGGAACGCTTCGGGATAAGCACCATAGACGGCTTCATCAAAAACTTCGCCGACATCGAGACGGGAACCGCCTACGACTGGCAGAACGGAACCGTCGCCGAGAAGAGAATCCTCAAGGGCTTCAAGAACATCCGGACTTTGCAGGCCGTGTTTTTCAAGTACACCGACTATCAGAACGACCCGCAGAAGATCAATCTCGACAAGCCCGACGCACACAACAGCCCCAACGTGATACCTTCCAATCCCGAGCAGACCTCCGTCTTGCAGTCCGTATCAGCCGAATTGGAAAGGTACAAGAAAACCAACAAGGAAGACCGTAGGGATTTGTTCCCCGGACAGAACTACCTTACCTTCTATTCACAAATGCGGACGGCATCTCTGGACTTGGAGCTTCACGATCCCGCCTCCTATTCAAACTGGCAAAACCCGAAACTTGAAATATTGGCCGGCAACGCAAGAAGGAACCACGTCGCAAGCGGTGGAAGCCTTCAACAGGGGAACGTACAAGGTTATCATCGGCTCCACGGCCTGCATCGGCGAGGGGCTTAACCTTCAGGGGAACAGTTCCGCATTGCACCATTTCGACATTCCATACTGCCCCTCCGACTTCATCCAGCGCAACGGAAGGATTGACCGTCAGGGCAACGCCCAAAACAGCGTGGAACTCCACACATACCTGTCGGCGGGAACCATCGACAACTACTCCGTTTCCCTCGTCCAGCGCAAGGCGAACTGGATAGACCAACTGCTGAAAACCAAATCCAGCGTGTTCCTCAACCCCAACGACGAAAGCTACATCGACGCCGACGAACTCCTATTGGCTTTGACCGAGGAATGGGGTGACGCTTCCAAAGCCGAGGAGCGCCGCAGGGAACTGGACAGGATGAAGGCGGACAAGCTGGCGGAAGCGCGGGGCAAACAGCGCAGGGACAATCTCGCCTCCCTTTCGTTGTTGCGCGGCGCGTTGCTTTCGTACAACGGGGACAAGGGGCAGATGTCATACCAAAACAGGCAACGGAAGGTCGCCATGCTGGAAAAGTCGCTGGCGAACAACCCGGCTTTCATGGAACATGAATTGGTAACAACGTCCACACCATTCCTCTATGCAAAGAACGCCGACATCATTGTCCGAAAGAGCGACATGCTTATCCGGCGCGGCAAGCCGTATGAGGTAACGTCCCTCGACTTCAGGCGCAGGGAATTCACGGCACATCCTTCATGGGAGAAACGTGATAGCAACGAGGGGAATATCGTAACGCCCATCCACGAGCTTAAAGATGACGATACTTCCACATATTTCTCCCAGTCCGGCATGGAGGAACGCAGGTTCCTTACCTCTATCCACACCAAGGAGTTTTACGGCCATTCGGACAGGGAGCTTCAGGAAAGGCACTACCATACCCACATGAGATGTTCCATACACAACGACAGCCGTCCGCCCTGCTTTACCGCAGGCGACGACGGCACGCTTGCCGTGGGCGAGGCTCGGTACTGGAACTATGCCTACGGGGATGCGGGGAAAACCCACAACCCGTTTTCCGCTTCGGGCATGGGCGCGATTCGGGCGTTGGCCGAAAACGGAATCGAGGTTGACTATGGGTACAGGCTGGAGGAATATTCCGCACTGTTCCGTGAGTGCCTGCCCGAGTTGGCATACCTATTGCACGAGGCAATATCCCATTGACAAAGTAGAGTCTTTTCTAGATTATAAAAAAATATATCAGAAGGTTCTCGTGCAGGTTGTTACGTTTGTGGCATGCGTGGATGGTGGCATGATCGAAATACCAATGTAATAATGTAAGAACAACTCACATGATGTAAAGGTGATATTGATAAAGAATAATACGAATTTGATTGACGAAGATCCTCACATTTTAAAAAAATAGCCTCTGCTGAATGTTTGGTAAAAATTGTCTTTGAGAACCACTCTGCATATAAAACCATCAAATGAAAGTCCGAGAAGGCAATGAAAACGTTATTAGGCAGAAATATCCTATTTCACATTGAGGAAAACTGAAATGCCTACCCGTTGATCGGATAGACTCGAATAATCATGGACACTTACATAAATCAAAAGACAATTTATCTACATGTCAGAATGAAAATTATATATATTATTCAACAGCCATTTTGCAACTCCGTCTTGGTCATTTGTCAGTGTAATATCGTTGGCTATCTCTTTTAGTTTTGGATAAGCATTTCCCATGGCAACAGAATAATCAGCAACCTGAAACATTGGTATATCATTTATATTATCACCAAAGCAAATAATCTTATCAGCCTTCATATAAAGTTTTAACTTTTCAACGGCTTTTCGTTTCGATACTTCCTTGCCAAACGCCTCAAACCAATACAAATCCTTTATGGATGCGTCTTCTTGTATGTAAGATGCTAGGCCATGAGTATTGCCAAACAGGCTATTCATATATAGAATATCTTTTTTGTCTCCCATCAATGTGATATAAAAAACATCGCCATCTAATAACTCTTCAACAGAATATACTTGCTTAAGCACTATTTCGTTGTCTTTTGAGGCAATATAATCTAACATTCCATTATTTTTTCCATTTTGAAACTCAATCCAAGACAAAACTTCCTTTTTTTCGCTGAGTGAATAAACCATGGGATAAATTGAGGAACGATACAAAATTTTTATGATATTTTTGATCGTCATCTGCTCAACAGGACAAAAATCTAAAATAGTATTATCCATTGGGTTAATAATAACTGCGCCATTATAAACAGCAATAGGAATATTAAATTTTATCTTGCTTGTAACTCTTCGGGCATATGAATACGTTCTTGCTGTAACATATGTAAAAAGAAAACCTTGGTTTATCAGAGAAGAAATGATATTCGCAGAATATTCGCTTACTGTATCATTGCTGTTCAAAAGCGAACCATCTAAATCGGTAACAAATAATATTTTTCTCATGTTTTATCCTTGTATTGGCAGATACTTATTACGCAAAAATTTATATTTTCGCCTTCTGTTGTTTTGATACTTGACTTTTTCACATTTAGATGTTTTATCCTCCTTGTAAGGGACATCATAAAAACGACCATTATTTTCATCAAATGTCTCTGAAGCCACTCCTTTCAATGTAAAGGCATAAAACAATTCTTTTTTTTCAGCAATTGCTTCTTTTGCCATTTCAAAAGATATGTTTTCCAATCTCTTCTTGAAATTTAATTTACGTTCCGACAATCCATTGACAAAAATTTCTTTTTTTTCTATATCTATAATATTTATATGACCGATGGCTTTTTTTGATGAATTGTTTTTTAATGTGAATTCAATTTCTATTTCTTGAATTATTTCATCTATATTACTCTTTGTGTCCGCATCTTGATTTACGACAATAATCGTTGGATCACTTGGATCATTTAGATCAATTGAAGTTATGGGCAAATTAGGCATTTCTTTCGGCAATAACAATGAAGTTTTAGCCCTTAAGTCGATTATCTCAACATCAGGCATCAAACTATCTATTCTTTGTTTATAAGCCATCACAATTGATATGATAGACAGTATAAAACTTAGAAATGCAATAAATACAGCAATTAATTCAATTTCCATACCATACCCAACGTAAAACGGAATAAATGCACCTTTCTGGTGCAGACGAATCTTATCAAATGCAGGATACGCTTATTCCTCTGCATAGGATTTGATCTTTTCCCAGAGTTGGGAATTTTTATCATCTTCAGTAAGTGACTTTAGGATAGGCCATTCCTCAAATTCCTGAATAGACATATCCGATTGTCCTTTATCATTTCGTTGTAATAATTTTTTCGCTAAACAACAAATATCTGGATCATCAAACCTATCAAGAAGAATTAAGCTAAGAAACTTATATCTATCATGTGCCTCACCTATTTTCCATTTTTGAATTTCGCATTCTAGATTTTTTTCTCTTAATTTTTTCCGTGCAAAGAAATTATTTGCCTCACACATATACACTTTAGTATGTTTTTCCAATCCTCGATGTTCATTTATAGAATAAAATATTTCCTTGGCTACATTAGATACATTCTTGCAAATTTCCCATTTTTCCGCATCCAGAAGATACCTAGTGGAAAACAAACAATGTTTTTGTAATATGCCTATAGAATTGGGATCATTACTTTCTTTGGCAAAAGATAGCCACGTGGTATAACCTATCGCAATACCAAAAAATACTAATTTGCTACAAACTTGTTCTGCTTGTGATATCGTCAAGTTATCGTCTTCTAGCATGTCAGGAAACCCATTTTCAACTTGAACAAGATGATCTAAAACTTCTTCTGTTAAAGAAGCAAGAAGGTTTTTTAGTTTTCCCTCTTTACAAAAACATAAACTAAGCTCATCAATTAGTTCAGTTACAAATTTTTGACTCGAACTTTCTAATATCTTTTCGTAGAGTCCACCATCAGTCTGAAATTGTTGCAATTCATTTATAGTATATTTTCCAAATAAATTGATTTTCTTGTTTCCTTTCTCTTTCACCACTAGAACATATAAACGTGCAAGATGCTGAATGAGTTCCGTGGAATGCATATATATCAAATCACGTGCCAATAATCTTTGCGGTGAAGGAATAAATGATAAGCTTGCAATTCTTGTAAGAGCATCCCATGCAGAACTAACACTTGGGAAAAGACCTAAAAAATCCTCAGGTTTATTTTCGAGCAATTTAATAATTTTTTGTTTATTTGGCACTTCATTTTGTCTAAAAATATTATCGTTAAAAACTTTTTTTATCATTTCTTGATATATCTCAGTCTGTTTGATATTTTCTTCAGTTCCCGATATATTCCGCCCTTTTGAATCCTCGTCTTTTATTATAGAAATTCCAAGGTTTTTTCCTGAAGCAACTAAATTGTTGGTTAAGTCTCCAACAAATTTGAAAAGTTTATCGTACTTATTGTCAGGTGTTAAATCTTCATTTGAGCATTTAATCTTTGCTTCTTTGAGCTGGCCAAAATATATATGGGATACTTCAATATATCTATTTAGCGTTTTAACAAAGTCTTCTATATGATTATCTTTCATGAAATGACCCTCCGTAAATATAAATTTCCATTAGGCGAAACATCGTCCCAACAAAACTTCGATGATAATATTGCTTGGACGATGTTAATTTATGATTCCTTGCCCAAGCAAGCCAACCTAAAACTCTTGAAAAGCAGATGAATATCCATCAGGAGTCAGCATTTTTCCTGACACAATTTTCATTCGGAAAAGGGTGCTCTTAGAATCAGGAGAAACTAACTCATCAAGAGGTGCGAAACGCTGTTCAGCCCCTGGAAATCGTTCAGAATATGCCTTAACAGCGTTTTGCATTTCAGCTTTGTCATAGATACGCTCACAGACAGCCCTTAACTGTACGCCAGATTTTTCGGTATACGTGCTGCTGTGGTCATACACAGTCATAACGACTTGGGGATCTGATCTCATACCCTTTCCATGGTCACTACCTTGGTGAGATTTCACTAGAAGCGAAAAATTTTTCTCTACAGCATAGAAAACAGTCGTTGCTTGTACACCCCATTCAGGGCTCACAGTAGCCAATACTGCAACCTTGTTCCCTTCGATGAAATTTTGGAAATCCTCTTTGCTGTGTCCTCCAGATAATGCATCGTACATAACATACTCCTCTCTCGTGTATTTCAAGCATGTTCGCTGCTTGATTGTGATATTATTTGCCGCAACTTATCTTGCGCTCTGAGATATTTTATAGCGGGTGAACTTTCCATAAAGAAAGGTATACTTAAGGATTCGCAATAATCAGAAATGATTTTTTCCATTTCAGGATCATTCCAAACTTCCCATTCCTTATCACTAGCATTAAATCGCATTTTCGTTTTAGACGACATCCCTTTATATATCAACGGATTACCTGTAAGTTTTGTCCACATCACTTTGTCAGGATCGTGGTACCAAACTTCACCGAGAACCAAATCAACAGAAGGGGCCACGGAACTTATTAATCCCATATAATCATTAGAATTGTAGATTGGTAAAAATGGCCGCATCGCCAAGATAGAATAAAGTCCATTTTCTCTCAAAAGAGATAATGTGTCAATTCTACTATTGACTGGGGGTATAGGCAATGGCTCTATTCTTCTATCACCGTCAGGGCTGGAGATGCTAATGCAAACAAAAAGCTTTTTGTTTTTTGCTGATAAAATATTTGAAATTTCCTTCAATTGCTTAACTATGTCTATATCCATCGCAATCCTTGTGGTGATGAGGATGTCTTTCTCAAATTCAGTAGCAAGTAGTTTTAATAAGTTTAATCCATCTTCAAGTCTCGGTGGAGCAAACGAGTCTGTATCACCACTGATATATATTATTTCAAATTCATTCTTTCGACCCAATAAATAAGTACAAATATCATTAATTTGAAGAGAACTATATTGTAAAAAACCACCTGGAACATAACAGAATAGGCATGAGTATGGGCAATGCGCATTTGGTTTCCAAGAGCCCAATGAAATCATTGCGCGTCCATTGTGGATATCAAATGGATTATCACTATCACGGTTCATCTTTTCCCCACTATCAAACATAATTTGCCTTGCTTTTTATCGGGTTAATCAAAATCCCGTTATTTGACGATTCTTTAATCTCTTCTAAAAAATCGAAGGTATATTTTGCATCTTCAAAATTTGAAGCATGCTCCACATGCGATGGATTATCATCAATAATGGCACGTATTATTTGAGGTGCAAAATATCTAAATGAGCCAGAAAATATGGAGATATTATTCTCTTTCTCGTCATCGTATACATTGGATAAGGCGATTTTTTTTTCTGCACCTTTTTGATCTATTGTGTATACAGTTAATTTACGTGTTAAGTCAAAATGAATTTCCCCTCTTTCTCCATAAATACTGATATCGAATCTAGGGTAACTACAGGCTCCTGCGGTCGTAGAAAGAAGCACGCTAAGCCCTCCACTTAATTCTAGCGATACCTTACAGAAAGTTGATGCTGAAATAGATTGCTTTTTTCCGTTTTCATCTATCCTCTCGGTATATACAGGGTTTAAAGAGGCACTCAAATTATAGCGATCTGAATTGAACCAAAAATTTAGCAAATCTGCAAAATGAGAACACATCGCATATCTGATACCGCCACCTTGCTCAGCATCAAAGCTCCATGACCACTTTGCGTTACCATCAGAAAAGCCTGTAGACTGTTGGTGGATCTGAACAAAATATGGAACACCTATTAATCCAGATTGCAAGAATTCTCTAATTTTAAGAATATAAGGATTAAACCGCAACTGATGATCTATAAGCCCAAGTACACCAGCTTCTTTCCGCTTTGTAATTAAACATTCCATGTCTGCTCTTTTTAGAGTGAATGGTTTTTCGCAGAGAACATGTTTTTTATTATCTAGTGCTACCTTAGTATGCTCAAAATGGAAAAGATTAGGTGATGCCACACAAACCAAATCAATATCATTCCGCATACATAACTCAAAATGATTTTCACAAGCAATGGGAATATCATACTGTGCGGAAAAAAAGCGTGCTTTATCTATGGAACTACCACATATTGCAACGACTTCAGCATCTGGAATCAGTTTGAACGCAGGGAAGAGTGTTCGTAATCCAACCCCCGTACCTATAATGCCTATTCTAACCTGTGCCAACGCACCCACCTCATATTATTTATTTTAGATTGTTGAGCTGTATTGGTCAAGAGGTATATATGAACGGCATATTTTCCTTTATATAGTCACTCATGCAGTAAAATAATCCTAAAATCACATGGACTGAGTATGCAAAATCCAAAAGTTAGGTAGAATATAACCCAAATTAGTTGTAAAGATGGTTGTGAAGTAGGGTTTTCTTTGTCATGCGCTCTGTTTTTTGTTGTATCCAAACCCATTAAGAGCCTGTCCTTATATAACGCAAGTTCGACAATTATGATATAAAAACGGTTTGTTTTTTCAAGTGTTTAGAATATATTTTGAAATACGACATGAAAAAACTCCAGTTAAACAGCTTTTTATGCATTTACAGACATGCGATGCTATTTAAGGATAAGCTCTAAGACAACTCGGCATATGAGAATAAATGCACTGAAGTAAGGGGGGGGCTGCTGGGCATAAGGGTCAATGAGCCTCATATGCGCCATGTTTTGTCACTGGTCAACGCTATACTTTCCGTCATGCTGGCGAACAAGCCCTTTTTCACGAAGACGTTCACCCAACCGCTTGCCGTTATCAGGCGCATGGCCTCCCCGGAGGGAACCACGGTGAACGAGCTTGCGGAATGTCTGTCCCTAACGCGACGATCCGTGTTCCGTTTGATACGGGCCATTGAGCGGGAGTTTCGTATTCCCGTGGAAACAAAAAAACCTTCGGCGGTTTCGCAACGTATCATCTCCTGCAATTTTTTGTTGACAATCTTTCCAACATAAAAACGCCCCCGATGGAACTGACCTTCAGGGAAGCCGTGTTCATGTACCTGCTGACAACCCCCGACAGGCTATCCGATGGCAATGACTCGGAACATTTCGCCCTGTTACGGGAGATGCTAAGAAGGACTTCTGGGCAAACGCAGTTATAATACACCCCCCGACCAACTTAACACCCACAGCCCACCGCATATAACTCCCTACAACTTCCCGCATCGATAAACCCATGCAAAATTTTTCATGGCAGCCCTCACATTCCTATTCTTTATCATCACCATTATTCAGGAGGATTATATGTCGAAAATCACCCAATTCCCCTCGGTGGAAGCGGGAACGCAAAACCCGACGGCGACCGAGCAGAGGGTGCAGAGGGAAACCGTCGCCGAGTATCTCAGGGCGTTCGGTTTCGACCGCACTCTTTCCGAGGCGGAGCGGAGCCAGTTCACGCAGACAGCACTGGCCTGCGATCTCAACCCCTTCAAACGGGAAATCCACATCGCCGTCTACGGCGAGGGCTCGAACATGAAGGCCGTCGTCGAGATTTTCCGCAAGGACTGGTCGCACAGTTTCACCCACGAGGTATACTGGGAGGAAGCAGTCCAGAAAAAGAAGGACGGATCCCCCACCCAGTTCTGGGCGAAACAGCCGCGCTTCCAGCTTCGGAAGGTCGCCACGGCTCAGCATTCCGTCTGGCCTTCCCGGACGAATTGGGAAGCCTCCCCTACGAAACGGCGGAACTGCCCGATGGCGACGCCGCTCAGGAAAGTTCCGCCATTGTCAATACGGTAACAACGTCTACCGAATCCCTCGCGGAGGAAGCCCTTCAGGACGCAAGACCGCCGGCAACATCCACGCAGTCGGGAGCGAACAGTCCCCAGGAATCCGACGTGAAAATGCCCAACGACGAGCGCACCCGCCTGATTAACCGCATCGAGGCACTGTTCGACGAACATCCCGGGGACTTTACCCGCAAGCACATGGACTGGATTCTCAACAACGCAAACAGGGCTGTTGACAAGGTGGGCGTTTCCAAGATGGTCGCCTACACCGAGAAGGTGATCAGAACGGCGAAGTCCGCATAAAGGGAGGCGAGAAATGAATTTCCTATCGGGAGAGAAAAAACTTCAGACCGGCTGGAAGCTGACCAGCAAGGCATTGCCAAGGGGCGCGCGAAAGCCCGGGCTGTACCGCAACAGGATGTACCCGTTCTGCCTGCCGCTTGAACATGCCGGATACAACCTGTTCCACGGAATCAGGGAGGACGCCCTGGCAACGTTCGAACGCCACGACATCGTGTGGCACGGCTCGGCGTTGCCGGGGTTGCCGACCAACCACCTTTGCGGTTCGCAGGTGTTCGCCGT
>Ga0209755_10009667_pt1 | contig 10185 bp, 7 predicted proteins | sample TergutCo191P1_FD_187301 | JGI IMG/M metagenome (GOLD analysis project Ga0209755, IMG submission 187301) | Cornitermes sp. P1 segment gut microbial communities from Petit-Saut dam, French Guiana - Co191P1 (SPAdes) (version 2) | ecosystem: Host-associated > Arthropoda: Insects > Digestive system >...
GTAGTAGGCCAGAAAATTTGAAACATTTACTAAAAAATGATGGTGCACTTAGGATGACCACATAAAGATTGGAAGTTTCAGTTTTATAATGTACTGAAGAATTTGAATGTTGATTTTGTGTAAGGTGCATACCACACTTTATCAGTCTGAAATTTTATTCACAGTTTTCAGCCCCAGGCTTTTGTAAGAAAGGTTTGAATACATGTGATAAAGCTGAATTTTGTCTCCATATTGCATTCAGGTTGGACATAGTTCCTTGTTTTCTGGTGGTTTTATTTAAACAGGTGCAGAGTGCAGTGCATTAAAATTCACAGTTCTGAAACTGGTAGGTGTAACCACTCATCTTCCTTCTAAAAGAAATACTGAAGAAAAGAGAAGAATATCAGTGTCATAAATTTGTAAAGTCATCTGTATTATGGTGTTTATATTTGATTGTGATACTGCTACAGGAAATGTATGCAACTGGGCACTAGCCATCGTGTCACTGCTGTATCACATACAGAACTTTGCTACACACTTGTTGTCCATCTTTATGGCCAACCTTTTGCTGTACTGCATGTTCTACATTGTTATGAAGGTATGATATTTTTCTTGTGTGATCTAGAATTGTCTCAAATTATTTATTTTGTAGATATTAGGAACTTTTCAGTGGTCTAGATGAGTAAATTTCAGCCACCATATACTAGATTAGTTGACTGGGTTCACAGTTTGGTGTGAAAATCAGAGAAGTTGTACAGAAATTTTGTAGGCAGATCTCTTATTGAGAACCTTGAGAGAGAAAAAAGGAGCTGGTATGATGATATTCAAATTAATTTTTGATGAATAAGTTCTGGTGGATGTGAAATGGATTTATTGAGCTCAGGATTAGGCCCAGTAATTTGATTTGGTTATTCAATTAGTGTACCAACTAATGCACATGCATAAAATTTCCCATTAAAATGCTTAAAATCACTCCGACATATTTCGATCCTAAGATCATCCTCAGGGAGCTACACTGTTCTTTGCCAAAGTCATATTTAAAAACATTCACTGGTTAAGTTCTTTATATTAACAAGGTGCTGTGGCAGCATGTCGTATTGTGTAACAGTACATTGCTGAAAATGCGCCTGGCACCAGGCGCATTCTCAACAACATACTGTTACACAATATGACATGCTGCCACAGCACCTTGTTAATATAAAGAACTTAACCAGTGAATGTTTTTAAATATGACTTTGGCAAAGAACAGTGTAGCTCCCTGAGGATGATCTTCGGATCGAAACATGTCGGAGTGATTTTAAGCATTTTAATAGGACATTTTATGTACGTGTATTAGTTGGTATACTAATTAAATAACTCTATGAAATGCACGGTGCAACAATAAGGATAATTTGATTTGGTGTTACTGTTCTGGTGTCAGAGACTTGACCAAGTTTCTTATGAATATCTTTTTCCTGTCTCTCACCCATCTATTCTGGTTGTTTGAGGTTGTAATTATCCATTTACCATCTTCATGTGATAAGCTACAGTCCTTCCTGTCATGTTTTGAACTGTTCAGTTCCTAACAAGAGGTTTTGGTTTTAAGTGAATTTTTTTTTACCCTCCAAGTGATTTTTATCATCTCTAGGATGTTGAGTTTTCATTTGCTTGTATTTTCTGACAGCGGTGTTACCGGGAACGGATCCTGATGCAGCCATTCATATACATACTTTTGTCATTTGTTGCATGGGGAGCAGCTCTGTACTTCTTCTTCAATAGGTCAATATCGTGGGAGGTGAGTAATAAGAATAAATGTGTGGTTGGGTTTTTTAAGGCATTTGAATGTCACTGGGCTGTACCATAATACAAATACAGAACAAAACAGGAAATGCTTGTATAATGTAATAGTGATGCACTTTCAGCTCTTTTCATGGTTTGTAAAATTTAATCCACAGAGGGTTACAATTTTTTTCATTTTCCACAGTTGTGCACATATATTGTGTATTGTAGAATGTTGCTGCTGCAGCTGCTGCTGCTGCTGTTGTTGCTGTCGTTGCTGTTGCTGTTGCTGCTGTTGTTGTTGTTGTTTTGTTGTTTTTGTTGTGGTGGTGGTGGACTGTTATCATATGTGTCTACATTTATTTTCTTAAATTATTGATCATAAATTACCTCATGTCTTCACCCTGTCCAAATATTTTGTAATATCTGACTTAAGAATATTTTCTACGCAGTTTATAGCCTGGGTTTCCAAACCTTGGCCCTTTGCCACATTTGTAAATTTTGTTTATACCATAAAAACTACAGACTAACTTAGGTGGTTAGGTGTACCACTTATCATTATTTTCCGCATGTGGCACACAAACCCACTCACAATAACAGGTGTGGCTCTTTGCCATAGAAAGGTTGGACAGCCATGGTTTGTAGGTGTATTAAAAATGTGTCCAAATACCAAACTTCATATTCATAGATATGAGCAATAAATGTTAATATTATTATTTAATGTTTTTATTTTCCTTGATTGTTTATTCTGTAAATGGCAAAAAAATAACTTCACAGGAATGTGATGTCGCCACACAAAGCCTGTGTCTTTATGTTGCATCACAACAAATTTCAATCTGTGGTAGTTGTGCCAAATTAGTACGTAATTATAATCAGTTCTTCTTTGCGCCATTTATGTTCTATTGTCTGTGGCCTGTCTGGCTCTGCCGCATTTTTTAGAAATTAATAAATAGAGTACTCTTTGGAAGAAATGCATTTCACATGAAGTGTGTTTTATCTTCTATACATATTCTACCAGAAACTTCCATCATTCCAGAATTTACTCCCTGTTAAAATTCAGGGTGATTCTGCAGTTTTGACATTGCTGAATCCAAATATGACAACCAAATTGCCCTATCTCCCATCATTTTTTAGGGAGAGGGGATTAAATTGAAAACAGAGTTTGTAATAAAAAATAATATATTGATCTCTAATTACATTATACAGTGTCAAATAGTGAACAGTGTGTCTTTGTACAGTATCCTAAGTAGAAAATATTTATTAAACACTTGCTTCAACTTTTGCATCTTATTTTTGCCATTTGGTGTCTCCCATGTAAGACTCCAGCAGTAGTCAGCCTATAAATTTGGACTCCATTTTACACTGTACCTTTTTTCAGTTTGGAAAATATCCTGATGCAAACTTTCACCATGTTTGTCAGAGACATCTCCCATGTTTTCAGGAGAAAATCAGATGGGAATGTAGAAAATGTAGTTTCAATGACATGTTAAACCCCAAAACACTATATGATTAAATTAGTTCCTGCACAATTTCACTGTACTTTTCTGCTTTTTCAGTACCTAGAAAGATTATGCAGGTATTTTCAAATGCCTTCCAGGCTCTTCTATCTATAGAATTTAATTTCATACTGAAGTCTTGGTCTTTGAATAGTTGTGTAATTTGTGGACCAATGAAAATTCCTTCTTTTTTCTTGGCCTCACTTATTTTGGGAAATTATTGCCTTAAATATGGAAACCCTTCACTTTCTTTATCCATCACTTTCACAGACATTTTTATCAAACCGAGCTTCAAGTGCATTGGAGGCAAATACGTTTTTGACATATCCTTGGAAGCAGGATGTGCTGCAGTCTTCTGAACTGGTGTTGTTTGTGAATGAAGTGGCCATTTTTTTTATTCAAGTGTGACAGTCCCTCGTTCGGTTGTCCATTTCACATTAAAAGTTGCAGAAATTAGTGTATCCACCTTGCAGCCCAGTCAGCATTGCTATAACTTTTAGAGCACCACATATATCAAACCAGTGTTCTTCATAGTGTATTTTTTTTGGCCGTAAAACCTTAAGGTTCTTGCGTGTTTTTTTCATGTGAACTGCATAAGCCAGTGGGACAGAAGGGAACTTAATGTACACTGTGGAATATCACTGCCTTCAAACTGACCTTAGATGTATCAGTGGAAAGCCTCCATTGCTTAGAATGTGTTTTCAAGTTCCAATTCTTTCATTAATTCTTGCAGTACACTAGATCACAGTGCACTGAGTAATACATTGCTATGTGTGACTGCTTCTTACACCTTTCTCCAAGAAGATTTCACTGCTTAAACTGTGATCCAAGTAGCTGGGCATTTGTTTTGTAGCTGTGATAAAATGTCGGTGTGTTTAGAATCCCTTTAATTTCCAGTATGTGATAATTATCACACTGTAAATTAAATGACATTAAACAGCTGGAAGGAAGCCTTTTCAGTCTGAGACATTTTATTCTTGAGATTTAGGTGACTCAGATAATGAGATATAAATGAACAGTATCACAGACCTTTGGCCCAGCCCCAAATTTCAGTTTTTGGCCATTCAGCTGAGGTATCAAGTGGTTTCATCCAAACAAAGGGTGATGTAAACATTTTATTCCAACATATGAGTGTGTAAATGTATTTCCAATGAAAATCTATCAAAATTATTTAAGGAAGGAAATTGATGTCGACTAGTGAAATCACAGGTTTTCCTGTGCACTGTAACATAGGCCAGAGGTTTCAACTGAATGAACAATTTGATGTGAGTCACCATTATTATGACTTGAATGTATACTGCAAGAGGTGCACATCATAGGATCCCATTGTTCCAAGTCACTTATTACTCTGAGAGATATGTAGGAGTGGAATTTTGTGTGATACAGTTTGAAGTATGGCTAGACATAGAGCCCTACATCATAGTCATTACAAAAGTAAAATGACATAGAGGTCTTTTCTTGAGGAGAACATACATCTTCACAAGTGACCCTTGCCAGGCCAGTGATAGGAATTCTTGAAGTCCAACTGCAGTTGATGGACATGTCATGAATGGGATAAGACCCCATACAAGTTGTGCTTAAAACAATTTATGTGTGTAGTTCCCTGCACAAGATTTGTGAATTATGAAGGTGTTCTGGATAGTTAGGTCAGCTAGGTGGAAAAAGAGCTTTTTAGGTCATTTCTGCATCGTACATGAAATGCTGTAACAATTTGCTATCATATCACTCAAATCATCAAAACCCATACTCTTATTGTAACTTTCAGTGCATGGAGTTTTTGATACATTTTCTTCTTTTTCTTCCACAAAATGACCTGATGGTGGGGTATTGTGCATGTTGGTGAGGAGGTAAAGTTTTTTCCCGTCTTTCCAACACACAGCACTTGTGTGTCCTTTCACCTTACAAATGATGTCAACTTTCTTCAGTTTCAAGGTCTTTGGGTCAGAATTTGTTGGCATGTCCTGTCTATTGTGAACAACTGTGCTGCGACTGTTTACTTACCTGTTGTGTAGGTCAGAAAAGAGTTGATGCGACAGAAGATAATTGTCCATGATAATTTATGTCCAACACCTTCCAGTTTCCTTGTTAGTTGCACAGCCATTTGATGGGTAGATGTGATATGTGAAGCAGCATTCAAAAGTTGGTTTCCTAAATAAACTGCCATGTCAAACACATATCCATTGCCACAACAAAGCTTGTACAGTTTTAGTCCAAATATTTTATGCCTTATTAGTATGTACTGCCAGAATGGCACTGTATCCTTCAATTTCACAATTACCTCATTGAATACCAAATTTTTTTGTGGGCTGGTACAGTGTGGAATATGTATTATTTATGTAGTTGAAAATTCTTCTGATTTTCCACACCCTGTTGCAATCTTGATTCAATCTGTCGGATGGATTTTTTTTATTATTTTCAAAGGGAAACGCTTTCATTACTAGCATAAACCAATTGTGTTTATCACTTTTGAGAAGAATGTAGTACATTGTAGTTTGTTGGTTTGGTTGACCAATAATCTTTTATTGCATCCCAATAATCATATACCATCAGGATTATCAGAGCTGTAAAATGATAGGGTTCATCAGTAGAAATATCTCATCAAATTTGTCTTTCTGTCTTTGAATGTGTTGTTTGGTAGTAATGATTTGACTTTACTAAAATAATGTTCAATAGTTTGTCGGTAAACATTAGTCAAAAACATTCTGTACCAGTGTGAGGTGCAGCGCAGTCACTCACGCCTGGTTTGGGAGCACAGAACTGATGTATTTTGGTTCAGTCTTCACTGGTCTGTTGGAACTCTGTTATGAGAGTCTTCTGATAAATCATCAGTAGCCTCAATATCAGAGTCATCTGAAACAAATTGTGCCTCAAAATTAGAATCACAAATCAACTCTTTAATCCTGCAGAAGTATAATGTGCATTTTGCCCCGGTGCTAGAAGGTGAACTATTGAGTTGCATTGAACTGATGCCCTCCTGCATAAAAGTTTAAATCTTTCATCATCCTTGCACAGCTGTAGAGCTATGAAGTGGAACAGTTCCCTGAACATGAAGAGGATTCAGTGTGCAAGTGATAAAGATGGCAGAATTTGAAGCAGTGTCAAGTGGTTAGTACACTAACTGCTTTTACAGCTTAGCTCAAGCACCCTGCACTGTGACACCCTCTTTGTATTAAGTTTGTGGTTTCCTGAGTTGTGAGTTTGTGTATTCTTGTGGTAAGTCTGTGATCTTCCCATACAACCAAACAAAACACATGAAATTATTTGAGGTTTACCATACTCATGGCAGTGACTATGAAGAATACTCTTTTCTGGGATGTGGTGTTTTAAAGTCTAACCATAAATTGTACATTTACGTCAGACACAACATTTTTATTGCATTTCAGCACCTTTTGTTTTAAATTTTGCATTTATGTTTGGCATGAGCTTGACTGGCTGCATTTATTTTGATATAGAATTCATCCAGTTGTGTTATAATTAACCACCAGTCAATTATAAATTTCCTTCAGACACAAGAATTTTGTTGTTTATAGATCTATTTTTGGTCATTTTTATTAATTGTAATACAATGGGATGAATTCTACAAATTAGTCTTATAGTCTGGTAGAAATTTAGCAACATCCGGGAAGAACCTACCTGTGGATGGAGTCAGTAGATTGCTTCAAAATGTTAACAGATTTTTCTGATTTTGTGACATCATGTTGCAGAAGATAGTATTTTTGAGGTAGAATTATGGTTTCTATATTTGCTGTGTTCCTGCATATACTGATGTACAGGTCAGTGTAAATCTAAGCCAATTAATGTTCCAGCTTACACCAGCACAGTCCAGGTCTCACAACCAGCCTTGTGTGATCCTTGACTTCTTTGACAATCATGACATCTGGCACTACCTGTCAGCTGCTAGCATGTTCTTTTCATTTATGGTGAGTATTTCACATGTAGCTCGTAGTTCATATCATTATAAAGGTACAGTTGTCCCTGTGCATAATTAAGCACCATGCTGTAAAGCTGCATGGGAGAGTAGAGTTAAGTTCCACATATATTCTTAAATTTGGGATTAGCTGGAGGTTAGTGGTCAGCTTCATGCCCTGCCTACCTTGTCCATGGGTGTAGAGACCCTAGTATGCATTAGAATTCAACAGCTGGTCATCAAAGCCAGGTAGGATGCTACAGAGCGAAAAAAAAACCCCTGTCCCTGCTGCGAATTGAATAACAATTACCTGGTTATCCAGCCTATAGCCTAGCACTGCTACCTAAATTCCCTACTTTTGTGAATATACCTGAAATTTGTTTCATCAGCATAGGTGGTTATACTCTGGATTTTAATACAAGAGAATCAGGTTTGTTCTCAGGTGAGTCCATGTGGACTTGTGGATGAAGTTGTAATGGGACAGACTTTCCTGGGCACATTATGCCATCTCTATGGTGTAAAAGCCTCACATGGAATGTCTTCCTTAAGTGGCAATGTGTCTCTGGCTTGGTGGAAGGATTTATTTCAGTAAAAAATTGAACATCAACTTATGCAGTGTAAAAACTTCTCTCATTCTAGGATTCCTCCCTCTTTTGTAGTGTCAGTAATGTCTTTTATCACCTGAAACATCAGAGGCTGAATGAATGAATACTGCCCATGATGTGGGTGTTTCTGTGTGTTTTTTATCCCAGTCATTTTATTCATTATCATAAACTCCCACATCTGGGTTCTCCCATGTGCATTATCCAGTATGCAGTTAAAATATGCCTTAATAATCCTGGAAAGTGAATCCAAGGACAGAGTAAACTTGGGAATTCTTTGGCAGAAGGAAATGTTTTTCCCTAAATTTCGTAGCTGGTACTTTCTTGTATCGTGGTGTATTGGTTTTGCAATTTGTTTGTCATGAGTGGTGTAGATACATTCAGCGTGTTCAGTTCAGTGGATACAGGCCATGGTTAGCATTCCAGCTTTATATTTGGGAGGTTGCAGGTTCAAATATGAGGCCTGATCAAAAAGTATGAAGACTGATGCTGTGAAACTAACAGTACTAAACTTACCATGATGGCATACTAATCCTCTTTGATATAGACCCCTTCTGACTGGATGCCTTTATTTCAGCTTCTCTTTCACTGCTGGAAGCACCTCTTATTCTCTGTTTTGGGGATCTGTAAAAGTTGTGTCACCTTAAGTTCAGTTGTTTCCACATTTTCAAATGTTTACCCTTCAGGGTGCTCTTAATTTGGGGGAAAAAGAAAAAGTCACAAGGCATCATGTCTTGGGAGTATGGGTTTGACATACCTATGGAATGTGATGCTTGCGTAAAAGCTGCTGCAATTTGGGCCAAGTGTGCAAGTGTGTTGTCATGATGAATTTGTGATGACAGTGCAGTTTCCTTGGTTCGCTAACGGTGAACTGCATCACAGAGACCTCTTAGTACTTGTAAATAAAAATGCTGCTTTACAGTTTGGCATTGTTCAAAAAAGTGATAAACATCACCTTTGTCTAGCATCAAACTTCGTGCATTTTCTTGGGTTGCACAGATAGGAAGACATTTTACACTGTGATGATTGTTGTCTAGTTTTGGGGTCATAAACGTATACTCATGTTTCATCGCTAACTACAGCGATTTTAAAGAAATTTGTGTCTTTTTGTCTGCTTATGCATATTCAAGCAAATCAGTGGCTGTTCCACTGTCAGCAGCCATGGGATAAATTTTGCTGCAACATGTATTTGCCCATATTTTTGGCTCAAATTGCCTAGCATGAGCCAAAAGAAATACCTAGTCCCTCAGATACTCCTTTAATGGTTAATCTTTGATCTGCTCACACCAAGTTATGTGTTTTTACTATCACTTCATCATTTCTGCTTGATGAAGGACTCTGTGCTCAATTTGAAAATTGTAGAACCATCCAGACACTTGTGTACAGTTCATTGACATCTGTCAAAAAGTTATAATCATTCCATGAGTTTTGGTTCCTGTGTTCTTACGTTATGTGCAGAATTTGATACATATGTATTGTTCTGTACTCTCAGGGATCATGAGTGTGATGCATGACACAAACACTGCTGTTTACTTGTGATGATCAAGTGAAACTGGCCTGCAGTGTCATCAGGCTGATTGAGGGCCTACAGGAACATGTCCAGACATGCTCATAAAAGATCAAGTGAAAGTGGGCTGCATTGTCATCTGGCTGATTGAGGGCATGCAGGAACATGCTCAGACATGCTCATAAAAGTCTTGCACAACATAATGTACTAGAGAAATGAACTCAATCTGGATACTTTGTGATCAGGCCTTGAATAGATACAGAGATTTAGCATCCAGACTGATTTATTTCAGTTGGTTTCCTCCATCACTCCTGAAAAATGCTGGAATTGTATTTCCTTAAATTTGGTTACAGCTCTCCTCTTACACATCCTTTCCGTTTCATTAGTTATAATCGTCCTACCGTTTGAAATTACATAACCCACACACTAGGAGGAAGTGCATTTAAATCAAGAATCACTGCTGTCAGTCAGCTAGTTATATTCTGGTTATAGTCACATTGAATACAAGCATTTCCTGTTATGATGGCATTTGTTTTGTGTCCTCCAATAATCTGTAGGGACTTTCCCAATGGTAACATGCTATTGTGTCCTAATTATTTTGATGTAATTTTACTTCATGCTGGTAGTACTACCAACAGGTTTTAAAGCTGAGGGCATCAGGCTACTTGCTTTAACCCTGAAGTAACCGTAAATCCAATACTGACTTGGACCGTTGTATGATCTTGGAACAGTGGATGTGTCTGTACATGTAACAGGGGTGATTATTTTGTGAAATAACGTGAAATATGGTGGTGAACAAATAATATAAGCAATATTCAGTGTGGATAAGAAAAACCAAGTAGATGTCACTTTTTGTATTCTTTATTTCTCTTCTAATAGTTGCTCAACATGTTTCAGGCAACCATGTGCCCATCATCAGGAGCTGACGACTGCGTG
>Ga0209755_10009668_pt1 | contig 10184 bp, 10 predicted proteins | sample TergutCo191P1_FD_187301 | JGI IMG/M metagenome (GOLD analysis project Ga0209755, IMG submission 187301) | Cornitermes sp. P1 segment gut microbial communities from Petit-Saut dam, French Guiana - Co191P1 (SPAdes) (version 2) | ecosystem: Host-associated > Arthropoda: Insects > Digestive system...
CCAAAACTGCATATAACAAACAGTATGCGCTACGGGCGCTGTTCGCGCCCTCGGGGTTCGAAAAACCGCAGTCGCCTACGGCTTTGTGCGGTTTTCTCTCACCCACATTCCAGCCCACCGCAAACCTACGGTTTGCTTTATAAGGTGGGCTGGAACGTCGCATACTTAGAACGTTATGCGACATTTGGTCAAACTAACTGTATAAAAAAATATACAGTTAATGTTAATTGACAAAGTAAGAAAAATGAATTAAAATATATAAATGGAACTGAATATACCCATAAAATATAAGAAAGATATTGAAATTGCTATAAATTTACTCAAAAAAGAAGGATGTGAAGCAATTTTTCTATTTGGTTCGCTCGTTACTGGTAAAATAAGTGAGGATTCTGACATAGATATTGGAGTAAAAGGTCTTCCCAAAGGAAAATTTTTAAATTTATATTCACAATTACATTTTGATTTTGAAAACAAAATTGATTTGGTTGATTTTGATACTAATTCAGATTTTTATTCAATGCTTGATAGTATAGAAGAGGTCATACAAATTGGATGAAAATGTTATAATTAAAATTAGACATGAAATTTCTCGAATTGATAAATCATTAAACGAGATTAGTCCATTATTGAATTTGTGTAAAATAAAGGAGAAACCTGACATTATTGAGAAAACGGCTGCAGCTCAAGTTTTACATTCATTTTATAATGGAGTAGAAAGTATAATTGTACTTTTTTTCAAGTATATGAATGAAAAATTACCTAATGATCTTAGGTGGCATAAGACATTGCTAGAAATGGCATTTGGAGCAAATCCTAAAAATGTTATAATATTTAATGATAAAATAAAAATTAATTTGGAAAAATATATGTCATTTAGACATTTTATAAGACATTCATATAGTTCGGAATTGGATTGGATGATTATGGGACCATTGGTAATAGAAATTGAAAGTATTTGGCAAATAATAAAAGCAGATTTTGAAACATTTATAGAAAATAACTAAAAGACCTAACGTCGCATAACAAACGGTAACTGCAAAATGCCCTGTTCGGGCATTTTGGGTTTCGTTCGGCTAGGTCATGGCTAAAGCCATTCCCACGCCTCACTACACCACATTTTTTTGTGCCCGTAAAACACTTCGTGTTTTCCTAATCGGGCACAAAAAAACGTCAGTTACCTAGAACGTTATGTGCAAGTTTGCCTAGATTTTATACTTAATATTTACAAAATATTAAGTATAATATAGTATAAAAAAGAGGATATAATATGGATTATGCAGTAATATTATTGTTTAATAATGTATCAGAAGAAAATATTAATTCAATCATATTAAATATTTCAAAAGAAAATGGTAATAATTATATGGTTGAAAATAAAATTTCTCCACATTTATCAATTTCTTTATTTGAATATAATGAATCAGTTGATAAAATAATTAAAATAATTGAAGAAAATAAAAATAAATTTAAAAAGGATTTAATTAATATTGCTTCTTTTGGTGTATTTAATCCAAATGTATTATTTTTATCTCCAGTTTTTAATAATAATTTATCAAATTCTAATAAAAATATTATTGAAATATTAAATCAAATTAAAAATATAATATTTAATAAAATTTACATAGAAAATAATTGGGTTCCGCATATTAGTTTAGGTGTAAAATTAAATGAAAATGAATTATTAAATGGAATTAAAATATTATCAAAATGTTTTAAACCAATGGGTATAGAAATTAATAGAATAGGATTAGTGGAATGTAATCCATATAGAGAAATTAAAATATGGGATCTGTAAAAAAATATACGGCAAACCAGCACATAACAAACGGTAACTGCTGCGGGCGCTGTTCGCGCCCTCGGGGTTCGGTCGGCTAGGTCAGTCGCCTGCGGCTCGTTCCCACGCCTCCCTCACCCACATTTTGCCAGCCCTGGTCTTGCTACGCAAGCCCTTATTCGGGCTGGCAAAACGTCAGTTACCTAGAACGTTAGGCGAAATAAAAACCAGAATTTATTGTATATAAGGAAAATATTGATATAAATAATATAAAAAGATATTATTGTGTCTATGGACAATATATGGAAGATATTAAACCAAATAAAAAATTATTAATTATTAAAACATTTCATACAATAATATGGATAATATTTGTATTTATGATTTGTTATATTATTTACACAGGAATTAATAATAAAATAAATATTTTCACATATATTTTTATTATTGCTGTTGCTATAGAAGGAATTATTTTGCTTATTTTCAAATGGAAATGTCCAATGACTATTTTAGCCCGTCGGTATACAGATGATCCAAATATTAATTTTGCTATTATTTTTAACAAAAATAATAGCAAAAAATAATAAAATTATTTTTACTGTATTGTATATTATTGGTATATTAATAGTTATTTATCAAATGTTTAGTTAAAGTTAAATAATATATATATAAAAGGTTTCTACTTCGCCTAACAAACGGTAACTGCTGCGGGCGCTGTTCGCGCCCTCGGGGTTCGGTCGGCTAGGTCAGTCGCTACGCTCGTTCCCACACCTCCCTCACCCACATTTTGCCAGCCCTTGTCTTGCTGCGCAAGCCCTTATTCGGGCTGGCAAAACGTCAGTTACCTAGAACGTTAGACGAAATAAGGGCTAGAAAAAAAAAGAAAAAATTGTTCATTTATGGATTGATAAAATAATTAAAATATTATATAAAAAGCAAGGAGCTATATATGGAGCATAAAATATATGAATTTATCAATATATTCAAAGAAAAAATATTAGAAAATATAAATAACATTATCGGTATATACATATTTGGCTCATTGGTATACGGTGGATTTGATGAAAAAAGCAGTGATATTGATTTACAGGTTATTACAAAAACATTATTAAATGAAGAAGAAATGGAAAATATTAAAAATATTCATAAAGAAATTATTGAAATAAATAAAATATGGGGAAACAGGCTTGAAGTATCATATACACCTCTTTTTATGTTTAAAGAAAAAGATATTCCAGTTATACCTCGCCCTTATTATAATGGAAAATTTTATGAAAAAGCTGGTTATGGAAATGAATGGCTAATAAATAATTATTTGATATTAAATTATGGACAAAAAATATATGGGGAGGATTTTAAGACATTATTGAATTATGAAATCAGTATAGATGATGTAAAGAAAAGTTGCGTAAAAGATTTTTATAAGGAATGGAATCCAAAAATTAAAGATGAAAAATGGTTATTAGATTATGAAAATCAGGCATATATAATATTAAATATTTGTAGGATAATATATACAATTAAAAATAATAAAATTGGAAATAAATTAGAATCGGCAAAATGGGTTAAAGAAAAGTATATAAAATGGAATTTAAATAAAATAATCAAACGGAAGAATGAAATAAAAGAATATATTAAATATATGGAAAAAATAATATATGAAGAAATAAAACAATGATGTACGCCCTTACTTCGTCTAACAAACGGTAATTGTTACGCTTCAATTTCAAATCTGTATCAATCTGTGTATCCTTGTGTCTAACTGTGTCTAAGTATATAACACATATAGAATTAAGTCAATTACTTTGTGCCAATTTGTTTATATTTGTGTCTCCTTGTGTATAAAAAAATAGTGCTGTCAAATATGCTGTCAATTTTTTTGCATTGCACATAACGTACATGAAATACAGTATAAAAACCGCACCACAGACAGCATAAAAAACACCTTCTAAAACGCTTATAGAAGCCCGTAGAGCGTTCCGAATATCCATAACCGTATCTTTTCATGTTAAAGACTTTCAAAGCCGTCTACAGGGCGTTTTTAGCGTTTTGATATAATATGTCGCATAACGTAATGTAAAACCTGCTCAAAAGCAACTGCCTTTCGGCGGCTCAGGCTTCGCTTGAAAGAATAAGTGGACAAAATTGCTCTGCTTCGCTCCGCAATTTTTCCAAATCATCAAAGCAGCCCTTTTTATACCGCAATTTTTACAAAAGCATAAATCCAATTTTGCCCGGCATCCCTGCCGGTCAAAACAGAAAAATTGGTGCTAATCCTTCACGCACCAATTTTTCTGCCTTCTACCAAAAAAGCATAATTCTAAAGCGGTACAAAAACCCCTGCACCCCGCCCTTAAAAAGTGTTACGTTCATCTGCATTATGAAACCCGTTGTAATTTTCGTCTTACATCAAACAAAGAGTAGTCCGATACGGCGGAGCAAAGGATTTTCAGTTTATTGGTCGTGTTTGGTTTAATCGGCTTTTTCCCTACTGCACATAACAGAAAGTATACGCTTCGCCTACGGCTCGGGGTTCGGGCAGAAATGATTTAAAAAATAAAACAAACATCTAACAGCCCTCACCCACATTTTTTGCACCCAAAATTGCTACGCAATTTTGGGTGCAAAAAATGTCGTATACTACAACGATTATGTGCAATAGGGACTTTAGTTGTGAGTGATAAAAATACGGCTATTGAAAATCTTTTGCTCCGCCTAAGCCTGTCGATGTCCGTCAACGGCTAACGTAGTGATAACCGTCTCCCAAATTCCCAAATGATAAGTTTATCCGCATGATGAAAACAAAACCGCCGATGAAGCGGCTACCTTCGTAGTGAACAGTTAATCGGCTCTATCGCTAGGCTTCAGCCTCGTTCCGCTTCACTTCGTTACGCTCCACGAACTTCAGCCTAGCGGCGTTAATGAAAAATGAAAATGTTTTCGGCTCTTTTCTTCGCAACTGAAACATTATAAAAAGTTTTGAAGCATGATAGCCCATGAAGCAAATACTTTGCTCTTTCCGCTATGGCAGAGGAAAACCAGAGGCAGATAACACATACGCCTAAAAAATAGCGTTCGGCAAACCTTCGGTTTGACGCTACGCTCTCTCCACGTAATTTTTTCGGCACAAGATAGAAAATGACATTTTTTAGCTCTTACCGCTAGACAGCCTCACCTTCACTCCGTTACGGTTCGGCAGACTAGCGGCTTTCTCGTGAGTGATAATTGATAGCCCTCTTACTGCCATAGCGGACTGAAAACAAGGTGATAACATTAGTCGGCTCTTGCACCGCTACAATTTTGAAAATTGAAAAGGAAAAACGCTTTATAAAAAATTCGCAGAGGTGAAAAATTTAATCAGTCTTTGGCGGGGATAAACCGCTGACAAATGACAAGCGAATTTGCCGAATTTAGAAACCCTCTATATAATATAAAAATATAAACCTTTTGTATATTTCTTTGACATTATTTGTCATAAAATTAAAATCTTAAAATATATATATAAATATAATAAGGAAGATAAATTTTAAAAAACGCCGTTTTTTCAATGACAAATAAGTCCTTTTTTTTCCGCCTTTATCGGTCATTGATGACCGCAATATTTGTCAGAAAGATTTTTTTTCGGGGGCGTGCGCAACCGTAAATTTTTGCTAATATTTGTTACTTGCGAAAATTATTTTTGACAAATTACTTTTTATTTACTGTTTTATAATACAAATATGAACAAATTAGAACAACATAGTGTTATTTTAACAACCAATAATGTTTTTCGCGACAATAAATTCAGGGGCGCACGGGGGAGCGGCACAAGCAACCGAAGGTTGTAGATGAAAAATATTAAAACGCTCCGGCGCAGAATAGATTAAACATTACAAAAAAATGAGAACAGCTTTAGCTGTTCGTCCCGCGCCGCGCACAAGCAACCAGATGTTACACTCTAAGCCCGACACCAGACCAAAAACGAGCTTCAACAGTCCTTGTCTGTTCAAAGTTCATTTCCTTTAACCGTAAAGAGAAAAAACGCTCGCTTACAGCGTGTTCATTGTTATCATCGCACCAGTCAGAATAAGCCTTGTATAGTTCCCTAATCCTGATTGACAGACCTTCTTTAATGATACAGCGTTCCTTAAAGAAATTGCCAATTACATCTATTTCGCCTCTGTATTCATCAGTAGCGTTTGATATTGCAGGAGGAACTTGCAGACCTTCACGTTTCCAAATAGCGATACCTTCCAAAAGCCAGTTAAGAATTCCGCTCGCTTCTTCACGCAGTTTATATTCAAGGTGTTTATCCTGTTTTTCTTCAGGAATTCTTGTAGTAAAAGGAATTAATTTAATTCTCCTCCAAATACCGTGATCAGTGCCTTTAATCACAGGCTTGTGATTGGTAGCCATAAATATCTTGAAAGTAGGAGTAAAGTTAAAGAATTCGCCGTAAAGGAATCTTGCTGTCATTTGATCGTTTCCCGTTATCTTTTTTATCAGCGGTTCTGATAATTTTCTTCCTTGCTCCGCTTCAGTTGTAGTTACAAATCTTGTACCTCTTAAACGCGCAATATCATTAGAATATTGATCGCCTGATTTTTCATAAATGTTTCAATAGAAGCGGCGGTAGCGTAATCGCCCAACAAATACATAATTGTATTCAAAAAAGTGGATTTACCGTTTGCGCCGCTTCCAAAAAGAATGAACATTGTTTGTTCTGAAATATCGCCTGTTAAAGCCCACCCTGCGGCGGTTTGCAGGTATTTAATTACATCGGTCTTGTAGTTCATAATCTCTCTGATAAACTGCTTCCACATGGGGCAGTCCGCATTGGGATTATAATCAACTTTCGCAATTTTTGTGATTAAATCAGATTGTTTATAATCTCTGAATTCGCCAGTTAAAACATCAATAGTACCGTTATTTACATTCAATAGCCACGCATTAGTATCTAAATCATCAGTAGTAATATTCAAATCGGGTATCCAGCTCTCCGCCTTTACAAACGCCTCCCTGCGTCTTACGCTCTCGCTTAATGTCGCATAACGCTCTATTTCAATACGTTCCTTAAAGTCGGCAGTTTTAAGAAGTTCGTTATAAATATTTCTAACCATTTCCAGTCCTTTAGAATGTATCAAAGCGCCGCTGTCTATCTTCCAAACCTTTTCTGTCCATACCACCCATTTTTTCCACGCTTCATTATACCGAATATCCTTACCATGTTCTTTCATTAGACGCATAGCGTTTGTAGCGTCGGTAAATTGAATAAGCCCCATCTTCAATTGATGTAATCTTAAAATCGCGCATTCGTCAGTTAATTGCTCTCTCATAAAAACTCCTTAGAATTAGATTTATATAACGGCTTATAATAGAGTTGTGGAAGTTTGAAATGTACTAGCCGAAAGTCTAGGTATTAAGATTTTCATTGATAAGGAATTGATAAAATTGTGTTAATTTGTTATTTTTAGTTATGACAGAACCTAAAGAACGAAAGAAAACCTATCACAAACGCTTAAAAAGCGGCTTATGCCCTCGCTGTGGGGGAAAAGTCAAAAAATCCAGTCCGTATAAAACCTGCGATACTTGCAGGGAATTTTATAGGAACTACCAAAGAGAAAATACAGAAACCGTTAACGAATTACGCAAGGAACGTTACGAGCAAAGAAAAAAGAAAGGACTATGCCCTCGCCGCGGAGTGCCAGTAGGAAAAAAAGCCAAAAACTTAATTTGTGATAAATGTTTGAAAAAACAATATAAAAATGACAGTAAAATAAAAAAACCAAAAAAAGAAATAGGAATTATATGATTAACTTTGAAGAAGAAAAAGAGAGATTAACACATAATTTATCTGAACAATATTCGCAAAATATCATCAATATGGAAGAATACGAGCGAATATTGGAATATATAAATAAAATAGAAACCAAAAAAGAATTAACAATAATCGAAAAAATAATACTGGAAAATAATATTAATAATACAGAATTATCATTAAATAAAAATAATGAAATTGCAATATCTGAATCAACAGATAAACATTTATCATTATTTTCATGGAAAACATCTAATATAAAACCATTAAACGGAAACGCAGGAAAATATTTAAGTATTTTTGGAACAAACAGAATAATTATTGATGATTTACCAGTAGGAAAAACTGTATTTGAAGTAAAATCAATATTTGGATTAACCGAAATAATTGTATCAGAAAATATTAAAATAAATAATAAAGTGAAACCAGTATTTTCAGGGATTTTTTCTCCTTATAAAACAAACAACCAAGATGAAGGTTTACCTGAATTGTATATAATTGGAAGGGCGGTATTTGGAAATATAACGATTAAAACAACAAGCGAAATTAAATCAGAAATAGAATATTCAGAAAAACTTAAAGAAAAAATTATGCAAAATATTATTGATAAAATATAAAAAGCATAATTAAACATAATTGGAGTTTTACAATATGAAAGTGTTAGGATTTAACGCAAGCCCAAGAAAAAACGGTAATACAGCATGGATAATAAATAAAATTCTAGAAAAATTAAACATAGAAACAAAATTTTATAATTTCGCTGACCTGAATATTAAACCCTGTCAAGGTTGTTTAGGTTGTCATAAAGACGGTAATAATGGCTGTATAATAAATGACGATATGCAAAATCTTTATAAAGAATTAGAAAACGCTGATACTCTTATTCTTGGATCTCCAATTTACATGGGACAAATGACAGCACAAGCAAAAACATTTATAGACAGATTATTTGCTCATATTTCACCACGTTTTTCACCGCACTACAAAGAAAAAGAAAAGAAAACAAAATTAATTCTTGTATTTACACAAGGCAACCCAGATAAAAATAAGTTTCAAGTATACATTGAATATACAAAACAAATGTTTCAATTACTGGAGTTTGATGTTAAGGAAATTGTTATTGTTACTGGAACTCGAACAACATTGGCAAGCGAACAAGAAGAATTACAAATATATTTAGATAATTTGCCTATATAATTTTGGAGTAAAATAATATGGAAGATAATGATGTAAAACAATATGAAAATTCTTGTAATAAAATATTTCCAGGATTACAAATGTTTGTAAGAGATACTTTTTTAGAAAAACAAAAAGAGGAAAAATATGTAATTGGAAAAATAATTAGAGAACCAACATTTTGTGATGTTTCTTGTAGAGTTGGCGGTTTAGTTACAACACATAGGTTTGCAATTTTATCAAATCGTTTTGTAAATTTTGAAGCATTTGAACATGGTACTAATTGGGGTCTTCACGTTTGTAAAAGAGGTTCGCATTTCAAGGTTATTGATGTATACAAACTTATTGATAAAACACAAATCTCATTATTGCATTTAGACGAAAACTGGAAATTATTTGAAAATACAAATAGCAATGTAGAAGAAGATATTATAAAAATGTGTCAAGAAAGATTTAATAATAAATGCAATATGCCTCCAATACCTGAACTTGCAACCAAAAAATGGTTAGAACGATTATTATATCCTATAGGTGTTGAACCTGATAATAATTATGTTTCTTTAGCAGGTGAACTACTAAAAGACAATAATCCCGAAGTATTAAAATCAATTCAATCATTAGATGAAGTAATTAAAAAAGCACTAATAGAAATTGAAAAGAATAATAGTGCAAAAGGCTAATTCATAATGAAAGATATATTCATAAAAAAAATAAAATAACAAATAATTCAAATAATATTATATTATTTTTACTATTCTCATTATTTATTCTCTCCTGCGATATTGACAACCTAGAAACAAATAATACCCAAACATCAAACCAAATAAAAATCTATTCAGGTTCTTACGGTTACGAAGTAGCCTACAGAGTAGACGGAAACAAGATTTATTCAGGCAGTTACGGCTATAATATAGCATACCGCATTGACGGTAACAAGATTTATTCAGGTTCTTACGGTTATACTACCGCTTATAGGATAGACGGCAATAAAATCTATTCAGGAAGTTACGGCTATGAAACAGCATACAGGATTGACGGAAACAAGGTGTATTCTGGTTTTTATAGTTATGATATTGCATACAGGATAGAAAAATAAAATAGCAATAATTGAGCTTGTTTTAATAATTTTTCTATACTATAATACCGATATGAACGATAAAATCCAGACAGAACTGGATAAATTAAAGGAAATTATCACAAAAACCCTCCCAATAGACCAAATTTACCTCTTTGGCTCTTACGCTTATGGAAATCCGCACAAAGACTCAGACATTGATTTATTTATCGTTCTTAAAGATGAAGTAGAAATCCGGGAAATAGATGCGGCAATTCAAATAAGGCTTGCAATAGCCGACCACCAAACATTTTCGCTCGATTTAATAGTCTCAAAAAAAAGCAAATATCTTGAAAGGCAGACCGCTCCGACATTAGAGCGAA
>Ga0209755_10009669_pt1 | contig 10184 bp, 6 predicted proteins | sample TergutCo191P1_FD_187301 | JGI IMG/M metagenome (GOLD analysis project Ga0209755, IMG submission 187301) | Cornitermes sp. P1 segment gut microbial communities from Petit-Saut dam, French Guiana - Co191P1 (SPAdes) (version 2) | ecosystem: Host-associated > Arthropoda: Insects > Digestive system >...
GTCATAATTTCAAACAGAGATATGAAAAGTTTCTATTCAGTGTCAAATTTAGTTGTCTCTAATGTGATTAAATATTTTGATGCTAATAATTTAGTTCTAAATGTAGATAAAATTAATATAATGAAGTTTATAAACAAAGAATTCATAATGTCCTGCATTACATATTGGTCATGAAGAAATGTATTATGAAGAGACGGTGAATACAAGATTTCTTGGTTTACAAATTGATAACCATATAAACTTGAAGGACCATACTTTATGTTCTCTGAACCGTGCATCATGATACACATATGTGAGAAAGACCAACAAGATGCGTACTTTTTCTTAATCTATTTCAATTAAATTATCCTCGACATGTTTCAAACAAATAATTGTTCATCTTCAGGAGGTCTTTACAAGCAGCTTACACTCTTTTACCATGCTGAAATTATATTAAAATTATATGGATTGTCTAGATGTAGATTAAGTTCATAGAATGTTATACTTTTAATGAAATTGTATGAACTTAATCTATATGTAGACAATTTATGGAAGAACCATACTGAGGCAATGATTCCTAAGTTAAGTGGAGCGTGTTATGCAGTTGGGTTGATGGTCCATATCAGTAACATTGACACTGTCAAATCAATTTACTATGCATACTTTCATTCTGTTATAAAATATGGAAATATTTTTTTGGGGGTGAATCTGCCAACACTGGGAAGATTTACCAAACTAAATTGTCAGAGTTATTGTTGGTGCCCAACCCAGAATCTCTTGTAGAAGTCTACTTAAACAATTAGAGGTTCTGCTTGTTCTGTTCCAGTATTTACTTTCATGAATGAGCTTCATTATCAGTAATAAGGAAATATTTTGAAGAAATTCATCTATGCACGATATTAATACACGGAATAAGCATCATCTTCATAGACCAAGTGCCAATCTATCTTGTTCTCAAAAAAGCACATTCCATGCTGGCATAAATTTTTAGAGTTTAACACCTATTGTGACAACCCTCAAGAATGACAAGGCAAAATTTAAAGCAGCCATAAGAAAATACGTACATGTACACTCCTTTTACTCTGTAGATGACTTGTTACATGTAAAGATGATTTATAATATTTTTGTAATATGTTTGTAGTATTTTACACTGTAAGTTTGTATATTTGTGTATTTATGACTTGTTCCACATCCTACTGTCTTTATGACACACTTATGGATCTGTGGACTGTATGTATGTGTGTGTGTGTGTGTGTGTATGTATATATGTATGTATGTATGACCTGAAGTTTATTTTATACAGTTTTCATGTATTTAAAGCCTCTTATTCTTGCCCAGCTCCAAGAAGGATTTTTTCTGTAGAAGATGATACCTATTTTGTGGTCAAGGTACATTCTGCCTTTGATGTGTCCAGCTGTCCATTACATGTTTTTGCAAAACCATGCTTCTGGATGCCATCCTCTGGCAAAGAATCCATTCCACCCCATTTCAAGCCTATACTGCCTGACATTTTGCATAAAGTTTATTCACTAAAATTTTCAATATTTAAATTTGGAGACCTCTTTATGTAAGTAGGTTGTGTCACTTGCAACTAGACTTAGTTGCTGCTGGTAAGCTGTTCACATTTATCAATGTGTCTTGAGAGTGCATCTGGCATTGAGTAGTGTGTCTTGAGAGTGCATCTAGCATTGAGTAGAGACATGACAACTGTGTAACCAACAAAAAATGAGTTCTTTCCAGACCTTGTTGTGGATCACAGTGATACATACATGTTACTTCATCAATGGGTATATGCATGGACTTTATGGTGAACCTAACTCTTCTGTGTTTCTGCATTCCCTTGTTGTGCACTCCCTGAAGCTGTGAAGAGTGGGCTGCAGCTTGATGTGCATTCAGCACTGAACTACACCCACTTGTTGATGCGGCCACCTCAGAAACAGTACTCGCCCAAAGCTCTTGACCAGGCTGTGGAAGATTTTCGAACTGGGAAATTCAGCTCAATAAGGGCTTGTGCGCGGCACCATGGTGTTCCAATGACAACACTGCATTACAGAGTTAAGCTTAAACTAAAACATAGTGAGGTAAGATAACATACCATGCCTTCAGCATTGCCATTGAGTTACATTACATTAACCCCTTCAATAGCAAGTCTTGTGACAATTCAGAACTCCGAGTTTTTTGTTTGAAGCCCTGTTCTTGAGCTGTGCCTGTCTGCCTGTCTGCCTGTCCCATGGTTCAGTTAGAGATTACATTAATTGACAGATTTTAATGTAAGTTGGTATGTACAGCATGTCATTCTGTGGCACTTTTCAGCCATCACCAACATTAGTAGTATATAAATCATGAAGATGTGAAGGTGGGAGTGATGTTGGGCCTTAGTCTGCAAAGGCTTGTAATGTGGTCTTATTTTTAATGGAATGTAGAACATACAAATACAGCAGCAGTGCAAAATTTTTTTTTTTTTTTGGCTGATAGTTACGTCCTTATAAATTCACATACAGAGTTTTTGTGACGTGTTATTTGATTTTAGAAGTGCTCAGCATTCAAGCAATAGTATGTAATTATTTGGATCTCTACCATTAGAATATATTCTTTTTAGTATTTATTTAATGAAACCCCTTCTGAACATGTTATGTAACCATTATGCCTATCATAAGGATCTGGGTCAGGGGAACCAGTTGGTGGTCTGTGTTCTATATTCAGACCATTAAAGCTTTTACTGAGAATTGCATTATTGAATAAAATATTTGAAAAAGAGGTAGTGCAGTTATTATATATTGAAAGTTGTGTGTAAAGTAAGTGGCATGTGAGAGTTCTTGCATTGCCAGTATCACAGCAGCTGTAAAATTTCTCTGAACTGCCACTGCGCACTGCATTATTGCAGCCACTTTTCAGTACTGCTGCCCTATGTATCCAGGCACATGCTGTTGAATTTACTGTTTATGTCCAAGTGCTGCACACATTTTGAAAGATAATGTGTACATTTTTGCATGTATTTGATAAATATTAAGTTTTTTAGAAGATGTTCCAAAGAAATATGGCACCTGCTCTTAAGCTGAATATTTTGTAGTAAGTTTTGCTTCATCATATAGCATTTTTGAGACAGTGGTCATCCATCACCTTCTGACATAGTATTTTGTCATCTGAGACAACCCTATTTATGTGCCATTATTACCCCTTTCCATGCAGAAGTCAGTCAGATCTCACAGTATTGCTATAAGGGGTTAATGCAGCATGACAAATTTTGACTTCAAATACTGTTATTTGACTGATAAACAGCATTGCTTTGTACCAGTTTTCTTGCATGCATTCTGCCGATAACACATGCTGTCATAGCTGTGGACTTCAAGTATTATTTGGCTGAAATACTTCCACTGTATGTGTTCAGTAAACATTTGTAACAATTGAATTTTTATTGTTTCATCTACATATCTGGTGCATGTGTTGCTATCAGTATTTGGTCCTGTCCATTGCAGGTTTTGTAGCTGGCATATAACTGAGGTAATGGTCCATATGTCTATCTGTTGCAGAGCCCAGTGGGTATAGCTACAGGGTAAGAAAATTGTAGCTATTGATCCAGAACACCAGCTCCTCAGGAAATTCGTTGCACATATAGGATTCATTTTATGATACCATTGGTTGAATGTATTTCAGGAAAGAGATTTTCTCAAAAATGATGTGAGACATATGTTTCCAAATATAAGGACTTTATATAACTCCAAGGTTTGTTGTTCCTGGCACTTAGTGTAGGTTTTGTGATAGTGAGATGTAATCGGGAGTGTGTTCATGACATAGGACATCATCTCAGACCAATTTTTATATTTTAATGTATTGTTAATAATTTTCAAAAACTAATGTAAGCGAAGTGGTAGGTATTCTTTATGTTTGTATTTGCAAGATGACAAACAGCATTTTGTAGGCTGGTAGCTAAGTCATTGTTTAGTGTTTGAGTTGTGTTTCTGAAAATTGCAACAGAGAGGAAAATAATGTATGGAGCATGTTTTGTATGATTAAAAGACATTAAAGAATAACATTATTCAAGGAAAAATTAAATGACTGCCTGTGTGTGTTTACTTGACTCATAAAGGTGTATGTATTCAATTCCCAGTTCTGGTACAGTAGCCATACATTTTTTTTTCGGGGGTGAATTGTTGAAGGAATGGGAAGAAGAGGATTTCTTTAAGATTTGTTATGTTATGACCCTATGATATAGTTTGGTTCCTGGAAAGAATGATTATTTTTTCCATTGTACTTTATCATGAGTAACAGTCTGGAAGACCAGACACCTGCTTTGAAGTGTGCCATCCCCGTTGTGTGTATATAAACTAATAAGTGGATATGTGGTCAAAAACACAACTGTATATGTCTAATTAGATGTTATATTCTTAGATCAAGAAACTACATGTTTCGGCCGATAGTGGCCATCATGAGGTTATTTTCATTCGAATCAATTAAGATTACTTTATACAATTCACATGACGGCGTATTGATGAGGAGATCTCAACATCAAAACCCATCATAGAGATACTATGCTCCAACAAAGGTTTTGATGTTGAGATCTCCTCATCAACACGCCGTCATGTGAATTGTATAGAATAATCTTAATTGATTCGAATGAAAATCCTTATGATGGCCACTATTGGCCTAAACATGTAGTTTTTTGATCTAAGAATATAACATCTAATTAGACATATATAGTTGTGTTTTTGACCGCATGCGTACTTATTAGACCAGCACCTGAAATGTAGTAATTTCACACAAGTGGTGTAGATATTATTTGAGAAGCCTTTAAAATTACTGAGCAGATTGATGTTGTGATGTTATGATAATATGTAGGATGTATTTGGGAGTTAATGAGTTTGAATTTTGGTCATGGGGCCAGCTATCCTAACTGCAGTGCATTTTTTTTGTAGTTTTCTGAGGAAAATGTCAATATGAATTGGTTGTGGCACCACCCTTCCATGTCCTGTCAGAGACCCTTGTGATGAAGGTGGTTCGATTTCATTGTATGTTGTGTCTTCAGGGAGACAATAAAACTCAAAACCCATGTGTCTGATGAATTTCTAGTTCATTAGAAAGAAAAACTGAACAATCATCACTACAGAGGAAACGCATTAATGTAACTGGCCCAAGTCTCGCTACAACAATCAGCTTTAAGTAGTGTAGAGGAAGAAATTCAAGAAAGATCAGTGCAAGAAACTTGGTTAACATACTGTGGATGTAGCATGCTTGTGAGTTAAGTGCCTCATTTCCCATTTATGCATCAGAATTGTAAGGCAGTGAAAGGTCTGCTGGATCTGTTAGCTGGAGACATTTTAAAAGAGCATGGTTAATCTTTCCAGAACCATAAATTTTTAAAAGTTAATAATGTACTGTTAACTCGAGAAGTCTTGACCATTTGCATGAAAAACTGTGTCAGAAGTGCTTGACAATTTGAATAGTTTGTTAATTTTTCTTCTTACATAACACAGAACAACCACCATTTTCTTGTTTTAAAAGGTTTTTAAGAATTTATGGAGGATTTTTTATTTAAATGTGAGATAAGTATGAAGATAAGAAATGAAGTGCAGGAGCTTTGTCTCATGCATTGCAGAAGTAATAAAATTTGTGAACTACAGTATGCTAAGTATGTGAGTTGGATGTTTAATAGTTTTGCTGCAAAGTCAGTACTGAAGCATTGATTTTATGTGTGGAATAGAAGTGTTTGTGTCAGTCATGCCCCTTTGTAATGCAACTGCAGTTGGCTACATGGATGCCATTGAAAAAGAACTGTACTGCCTATTTTCGAGTCAGTTGACTAGTCCCATTACTGTTGGTGCTACCAGTGAGATTTATGCAGAATTTGAAATGATACAAAACTTTTAAGGCAAAATATGAGCCATGTAATTGGTGTTCATTATTTTGAACGTCAGTTAATTTTGAGCTTGTTCAGTTCAGTTAGGGTCCTAAAATGTATTGAAGAATTCAGTTTAGTTCTGCAGAAGCTGTATGGATTCTGTCCATATTTGCCCAAGAATATGACAATTGAAGCATGTAGCTGAGAGTGATGAAGGCAATATCCAGAAGATTCTGTGGCTGCATAAGATCACTGACCAGGAAAAATTCCAGTACCCTTCCTTCAATGAGTGGCCACTGTCACAGTAGTCTAATAACCTTCTTATATTGTGCATGCATTCCAATCCTTGTACCATACCTGGAACCATTAGTGGAAATTATTTAGACAGTGCTTTCAGTTTTTAATGTCTTCAAGTAATTAAAATAGCTCTTCTTCGAGGAGATTTTTAGTTGTGGGAATTCATAAGGATTACAAGTCAAATCAGATGAGTATGTTGGATAGTTGATGTTGGCATTTGTGTGTGTGTGTATTTGTTTATTATGTATGTATTTGTAATATCATTTTACCAAAATCCAAACCCATTTCTCTGGACAGAGGCTGGATCTTTTTGATAATGTGCTTTCACAAATAGAATTTATCATTTTATTATCTCTATACCAAATTTCACATCTTGTTGTGTAATGGCTCATTATGTATTGCCATCAGACTCCAAGCTAAATGAAGTTTTTACATGACCATGTTATTTTATATTTTACAAAAATATTGACGTAACGAAAGTTATGAAATTTGGGTGTGTAAGTCAACAGTGACAACATGGCATCATTACAAAATTAGAATGCTTTATCTGACATATTTAATGCATACATAGTCTGTACTTCCAGCAATGAACCATTACCCCTTGGACATCAAGACTATAGCATAGTCACTGTACCAGGTATGCATGCTGATTTCCAGAGCAACAGTAATTGTACTAAGAAGTATGTAGGACTAAATATCAAATCGTGAAGAAATTAGACTTGTTAAGTTCTGCTTTTAACTCCATATTGATGGTTGCTTGTTTGATTATTTTATAATTCTGCATCACAAATGACTGGCATAGTGTCATCTGAAATATGGTAGAAGGATTGTGAATGAATAGTGAAGCAGATGTGCCCTGTTTAACATTGCTGTCCACACAGTTACTCTGCCAGGGTACCTGGTTCCCAGATTGTCTCTGTCCCAGATGTCAGTGAGATGCATAATTGTTTACTAATGCTATTCATATTTTGCTCACCACTGAGCAGATTGATTTGTTTACTTCAAGAGTTAATACATAATTAAGTGGTCACTTGACATGCTGAGATGTGGGGTGTGAAGATGATGCAAGTACCTTTGATGTGTGTCATTGATTGGTGTCTTAGAAGACCAGCAGTTGAGTGAACCATGAATACAGAGAAGTAGACCTCAATATTATGATGGTAACTCATTGCAGGGTAGTTGTAAACGTGATAACTAATTGTGTACATTTAGCACATTTTTGTGTTATCCTTATACTTCTGTATGCCGCAGTCCTATACAACAGCACCTTTTGTGATATATTTCACGTTACACATTGCATGCATGTTTTGGTGTTACTGTATCATATTCAGTTTGTGAAAGATATTCGCCTGAGGTTGGTATATTAATACTGAAACATATGGTGAATCTGTATTTTGAGAAATATTCATGAAGTATATTGTTGTACTTGATTGAAACATATACTGTGTGTCATACTGATCACTAAACTCATTTTGGTGGAAAATGAACACCAGTAATGACTGATGTAAGAGAAAGGTGGTCTTTACAGAGGCAGTATCTAGGTTGACTTAAATAGCCTAGAGAATTGTCACTGATCTCCATTGTCTTCTTTGCAAAGTTGTTACTGAGTTAAATTTTGAGTGTAGGATGGAAATGAGGAGGAACTGCCCTTGGAATAAGCTGTGGTAACCCAAGATTATTTGCTGTATTTCCAGATCATGGAATGCTTCATGTTCACAGAACCTTTTGAAGGTTATTGGTCTGTCAGAGTGGCGTGTGAATGTCCGTATGATCTCAGAATACTGGCTAGCATTGTCTGCCAGAAGAAGATCCTTAGATTGCTTACAACTGGCTAGCTGTTCTCATCATCTGTGATGAAAGTTTATTGGGCATCTTCCAGATCTCCGTGTTTCATCCTGATGATTAAGATGTGTTTAGGATAATTTATGCAAACTCACAGACATAATTTTGTGCTACCTTGAATGTCAGTACTTCCTGACTTGGCATGTTTCACAACCAGATGAATTTTAGTTCTTTATTTACCTTAATTGAACCAGCCTTTATTTGCAGAAAATTCAGCTGCAAAATGTTCTTCATCCTCCATGAGTTTGTCAGAAATGCTTGTAACATTCTGGTTTATCAATGGAATTTACAGTAGCTCTCAAGCTGGCTGATCATAAATTTGGATCAGTAATAGTTCATTTTCAGCAAAATATTTGCTGGAGCAATAGGTGATTTTGCAACCTCAGTATAAGTTTATTTATCGGTTACAGTTTGTAGGTAACTCATGTTCTTGTCTGATGTCAGCTGCTCATATTCCTCCTTAAGAATTGACAGTAATGTTTCAGTTTCATTTCCGAAGTTGGAACTATTCTTGATTTCATGTTTGTCACATTTCACTCCACAAACGTATACAAGACACAGAATTGATAGAGCAGCAAATTTAGTATTGTACATTTGCTGTGCAACTATGTTACATGTGTAATATTTACTACCAACTTGTTGCACATTGTTTTAATTATTGATCTGACATGTTTTGGCCTCAGTTTATGGCCATCTTCAGTGAGTACATAAGGTTTTTTGATGTTTGTAGCTTATGTGTCAACTTATTTGGTATCGTGTATTGAAGTAGGTTCTTGGAAATGTTTGGGTGTTCACTGGTTTGAATTGGCTTAGAGTCCAAGATCAGACTTTGATGTTGGTATTTTAGATAATGCTGTTTATACTTAGCTGACATAATGCTGTATTTGAGCTCTGAATCTTAATTGTATTTTTTAAATTCATATGTCAGTGACAGCAGCCTGGTGGAAACATACAACGGAATTTGATACTATACTCATGATGTCTAGTGAATTGTGTTTAGTGTGTTTGAAGGGATGTTAATTGTGTAGAATGAAGTAGAAACTGATGTAGGCGAATGATGAGCTGTAGACATATGATAATAAAATGAGCTTATTATGGTGTTTTGTGTTTATTATGTGATATTTGTGATTACTAGAATTTAATGTGAAAGTTCTGTTGTAGTACATTTTGTTGTGTTGTATATGTGGCTGCTCAGCCTTACTTACACAGCATTCTTGCAGTGAAAAGTCCTGAAGTCTGTTTAGTGAATATTAACAACAATATTTTATGTGTTCGTTGCTTATGCATTTTTGCTACTAATTTGACACTAGTTAAGAGTTGTTCATGAACTATATAATGTGGGAGTTTCAAAGCTTGTATGAAGAACAAGACAAAATAGAGTAAAAACAAATGTGTGGAGTGTTGGCATTGCAGAAACCATTTTGTAGGCATCATGCTCAATTAGGGATAGCAGTGAAATAGTTATAATAGTAATTCTGAGGTATTAACTTGTGATTGCATCATTTGTGGTGATTGACAAGGGACAAGGTCTTAATGTATGTATTCTCCATGTTGTCTTGGCTTTGTCTTTTATCTTTATTCCTGGCAGTGTGCCTGAAGTTGGAGAAGTGTTTGTTTTGCAGTATTACCTGTGTCCATTCATTGCACTGGCTATCTGTATGTACAGTGGGATGTGTCATAGAGAAACCCATGTTTAGTGGCCATCTCTGCATTGTGCAGCTAAAAAAATATGTATATGCAGTGGGGTGCTATAAAGAGACCATGTTCAGTGACCATTTTTGCATTGTAATAGAACATTTTTGTCTGGTGGGATGTATCATAGAGAACATCATGTTAAGTGACTGCTGTGAACTAGAATGACTTGTATTGCCAGTGGGGATGTGTCATAGAGAACATCATGTTCTCTGACCATTTTTCCACTGTGCCAAAACATTTTGTTTGTGCAGTGGGATGTGTCATAAGGAGTGTAATGTTCAGGCATCATCCATGCATTGCGACAGTAAAATTGGTGGCATACCATTTGTATATGGAAACAGCTATGAAGCTTATGGTCCTGACTTTGATATCTTCTGTACTATCTCACTGAGGTGCTACATTGTAGAACCAATTATCTTGACTGGTGTAGTCACATATGTTGCATTTGTAGTTTCGATATTTTTGGTTCAGTGGTGATGTGAAATCCTGCCTAGATAAGAGGTTGGGAAGGTCTATTTGAAAAATTTGTCAGACC
>Ga0209755_10009670_pt1 | contig 10183 bp, 21 predicted proteins | sample TergutCo191P1_FD_187301 | JGI IMG/M metagenome (GOLD analysis project Ga0209755, IMG submission 187301) | Cornitermes sp. P1 segment gut microbial communities from Petit-Saut dam, French Guiana - Co191P1 (SPAdes) (version 2) | ecosystem: Host-associated > Arthropoda: Insects > Digestive system...
GCCCCTCGCCGAATTCCCCGCGCGAGCGGGTGGTTGGGCTAATCAAGACCGTCCCATGGATTGATTGTTTAAAGGCTGGCCGCTGGCCGCCGTGACAAGAATTAAAACCCCTCATGTCGAGGGGGAAATCAAATAACGCCGCCGGCTGGAACCCGGCGGAATAGGGGGAAGAAATGGAGAAGGGAAAATTGGTGGAAATGTCGCCGGAGGAGCGGGAAGCTATCGAGGCGATTGAGGGCGCGGTTAAGACGTTGAGAAGGCACGGCTGGAGTGATACCAGTTCATCGCGTAACGATCTCGTGTATACCGAAACGTTCACGAGGAAAAACGGGAAAGAGGAGCACACGCGGCGGTATGCCGCTTTATCCCTCCGGTGGAGCCAGTCGCCACGGGAAGCTCAGGGGGAAGACAGATGAACTTTGAAGAGATGTACGGCGCACCAAACGACCACACGGCGTTTCTTGGGATGGATGCACGAATTGCGGACACGCTGGAGGCGTTGGGACTGGTGGCGACCGTGCAGACCCGTTACGTATACGGCGGCAGGGACGGCGAAAGGGAGTTGCGCGGGGAACCCATCTGGGACATAACCGCGAAACCCAAACCTCAGACAAGTGGGTTGATCGGGCCAGAGGCGGTACCTTTCCCGTAATTGATATGGTTGCTTAGGATGCGCCTGGCAAGCTCCTTGACCTCGGCCACTTCTCTGCGAAGAACGGCGTTGTCGGCTGCCAGCCGATCTATACGGGAAAGAAGTTCCGCATAGTCGGGTTCGTTTTTTTCGTTTTCGTTCATTTAGTCCCTCCTGTGGACATTTGTTTTGTGGTAATTACATCATACCAGGGGAGGGGCTTTTTATAAAACGTAACGCCATGGAAAGGAAAAAAGAATGAAACACGTTGGCCTTGTCACCCCTTATCGCCTGTGGGTCTGCGCGGTTATAGTCGCGTCCATTCTTGTTGGCAATCGGCTGGATGTGAAATATAATCCAACCATGTGGGAGCAAATAGTTATCAACGTGCTTTCGGGCACCGTTCTTTTGGTGATTGGTTTTGTGGTCGGCTTTTTCTTCAACAGAATACGGGCCGCCTGGAAAAGAAACAGGGCGCGGCGTAGGATAAGGGCGAAACCCATAAAGGCTGGGAAACCCAATGCGGCGACCGCCGAGATAATATACGACCTGAACAACGGCAGCGACATGGCCTTTTGGCAGGAATTCCAAAAATACAGACAGGTGGCCGACGAATATTTCCAGGGCAAAATGTCCACCGACAACGCGTTGGCATTTTTGAGCCGTGGAATCAGGAACTACAAGGACAGACGGGCCGAAATACCGACGGGAAAAGTACCGTTTAGCCAGATTTGTCAGATTGCCTTTTACGGCATACGGATAAGTCAAATCCAAAAGCTAATCGATGAGATAGAGGAACACGCGGCAAGGTAAAACGCCTGTCATTATCCCCTCCAACACCAGACCCACGGGAACGGGTAGATCACGCCGTTTTCGACTCTTTCGATTAGGCGGGTTACCCGGCTTTCTTCTTTTCGGTGGCTTCCCGCCCGATACCCAGGCAAGATCCCTTCGTGATATCCATTGCGGCCAGTTCCTGCCGCAGGAGTTCAACAACCAAGTCGGTAAAGGTCATCCCTTTTTGGCCAGCTATATCCTCTAGAGCATCCGACATCCATATTGGAAACCTTATTGATCTTGCTTTCCCTGAATTTCCCTTTTGTCCCACTTGTAATACCTCGCCTTACTATTATCGGTTTGCGTTAAAAAAAAAATTGATTTTCTCACAGAAATTGCTTGACTTTGTATCCTAATTAGGGCACAATATGAATATGAAACGGAAAGGTTGTCCCACGAGGGTACACAGAGGGGTACAAATACCCATGGATATGAACGAACAGCTAAAGGTACTCGCCAAGCAGGAGCGAAGGAGTGTGTCACGTACCGTGGAAATCCTGCTTGAAGAAGCCCTGAAAACACACGGACTTCCGCCCGAAAGCATTCGGGCAGAAACGGACACGGCGGCTTAGGGGGAATCATGGAGAAACAGGACGAAGGTCTGGAATTGGAACGCGGATTGGAGAAGGGAAAACCAGTGGAAATGTCGCTTAAGGAGCTTGACGCAATCAAGGCGACAGAGAGCGCGGTTGAAACGCTAGTTGAAACGCTAGGGGACAAGTTCGCTATGGCGGCGTTGACGGGGCTTTTGGCGCGTGATCCATCCTATCCGCATATAGCTCCAAGGATGGAATATAACACGCAACTAGCATATGAATACGCTGGCCTGATGCTTGATCAAAGGAGCAAGGAACATTAGGCATGGGAAACTTTATAATCGCTATTTTTGCTCATGAACTCAAACAGCTTTTCAGCTCCTTTAACGATTTCGGCAGAAAGCTTTTCGTCACTATCTCCATGACATGGAACGATAAAGTCAGCGCGTATTTTCACTGCTTCAATGAAAAGCCTGATGGCCTCTACCCGTAATTCTTGTTCGTTCATTTTGTCCCTCCTGTGGGAATGTGGTTTGGTTGTACTTCCATTGTACCACGGGAGGGGCTTTTTATAAACGTCGTCGGTGGGAAGCCGTCGGCATAGGAGAAAACATGAAATTCAGGGTATACACGCACAATAAGGACGAGCGCACCCCGAGGGACCGGTACGAGGGCTTCGACCGCTACGACCTGGCCCTCGGCTGCGCCCCGCCCGGGGTATGGCAGACCCAGACGCTCGGGGCCCACTGCGAGTGCGGGCACACGGAAACCCTGGCCGCCCGTCCCCACGGCGCGGGCAACGCCGGCTGGTTCATGCCCGGCACCGCCGGGTACGGCGAGATAATCTGCGACATCGAGTGGGAGCGGGCGGGGGAAACGCCCGCATAGGAGGAAAGCGTATGTGCGAGAGAAGCGGAGTGGAGGCGGACATGTGCCCCTATCGGATGCACTGCCTGAAGCGGTGCCTTACGTGCGGCTATGACGGCGACGACGCGGTGTGCATGAACCCCCTGCCCCCAACCGGAGGCGGGGAAAGGACGGGGGACGAAAAAAAGGAGGCGGCGACCTAGACATTTTGGGTCGGTAGCTCAACGGCAGAGCGCAGGGGGACCCCCTCCTGTTCCACCCTGGACGCGGGTTCGAATCCCGCCCGATCCATAGACGCCTGGAAAGACGGGCGAATTACAGGAGGAAAGATGGACGAGGAAAAACCGAAAACGGAAAAGCCCGACGACGGGATCCCGCGATACCTGAGCATCAAGCAGTTCATGGAACGGACCACGCTTTCAAGGGCGACCGTCAACCGCAGGATAAAGGCCGGGCGCATACGACCGGTCGTCAAGGAAGGGCCACGCGTACTCATAGGGGTATCCGCGCTGCATTCACTGGGGGGTCCCGATGGGGAAGGGTGACACCGGTCGTGACCGCGCCGAACGCCTGCTGGAACAGATCAGGCCGGTGCTGTTGAAAATACTGCAAAACGCCCCCAGCTACGGCGCGTTTGCTTTCGAGGTGACTATACACGACGGTAATGCGACCTTCGTGGAGGAAAAAAGAAGGGCCGTGCACAGAATAATGAACAAACCTGAAGACATGGGCCGCGAATGCGCCCCGGAAAACGCGCGGCATTCCGCCGAGGTCCGGGGCAAGGAGGAATAAGCATAACGCAAATGCAGACAATGAACAAAGCGAGGGCGGCGCATGGCGGAGATTAGGGACTGGCGCGGCTTCCTGGAGGCCGTGGAAAGGATGCGGGAACTGCAGAAGATTTACAGGCGGAGCAGATCCCCGTCCTCCCACGCGAGCGCGAAAAGGTGCGAGGCCGAGGTGGACGCGGTAATCAGGGCCAAGCGGGCCGAATGGGACAGGCTTGCAAGCCCCGAATTTCCGGGGCTGGACGATAAAAACAATGGTTAGGGGGGCGAAAAATGAAAGGCTTTTTTGACAATGAACGAGAGGAGGGCATACCGTTATGAAGAAAATCGACATCGGGTCATTCAAGGGCGGCATCGTGCTGGGGATGTTCGAAAGGGAAATGAAGAAGGTCCTTGAGAACATCGCGGACGAAAGCACGGATGCCAAAAAGGAGCGGAGGATAACGGTTACCATCCGCATCAAACCGGACAAGATGCGCCGAGGCGCGACGATTGACGTTAACGCGAACTCGACGCTCGCGGAATCGAAGCCGGCGGAATCCATCCTGTTTTTCGACACGGACAAAAACGGTCGTCTCGCGGCCTATGAGGACGATCCCGGGCCATTGCTTCCGGGGCTGCTGGAGGAAGGAACGGGCAAAGTGGTGGCGTTTCCCAGAACTGGCAGCGGAAGCTAGGATTTCTTTAGGGAGGCTGAAGCGAATATGACCCATAAAAACGCGGTGTTGGTAAAATACCAATACGTCGATTACATAGACAGCGCGGGGGTGTCGGATTCCGACGCGTGGTGTCTCATAAAAGGCATAATCGCCTACGATCAGACGGGCGTTATCCCGGCTTTCGACAACCCCGTACTGAGCGGCCTCTTTGCCGTCATAAAACTTGACCTGGACAAAAACAAAAAGAAATACGTGAAAGTCTGCGAGACAAAAAGCACGAACGGAAAAAAAGGGGGGGCCCCCAAGGGAAACCAAAACGCCAGGAAGAGAAAACAACCGAAACAACCTACAGCTTGTTTTTCGGGAAAAAACAACCTAAAACAACAAGACAAAGATCTAGATCTTGATCTAGAAGATCTTGAAAAAGAAAGTGGTGGTGGTGGTAGTAGCAGTGATCCGGCGAAAACAATTCCGAAACCGGAAGAACCACCACCACCACTTTTATCGGACATAAAAAATAATATCCAGCAGAATGGTTTTTTCCTCTGCGACGACGACACACGGGAACTGGCGCAAGGCATGGATGAATTATGTTTCCGGGGCTTTACCTTCGTCGATTTCGTCCGCGAGACGCTGGAAAACAGGCGGGGGTACGCCGAAAAGCCCCAGGCGGAACGTCACAGCCTTTTCAGGCATTTGCTCCTGCGCTCGCCCAACCTGCGGGCCGAATATCCGGCGGTAAAACCGAAACGCGAGAGGGAAAGGCTGGCGGAAACGAAAAGGAGAGAGACCCAACTCGCAAGGGGACACCCGCCGTCCTTCTGCGAGTGCGGCGAGAAACTAAACAGGCGGCTTCTTTGCGAATCGTGCAAAGGCTTTTTCGAGTTCGACGAGGAGGATGGCGCGTACAAATTCGTGCCTATGATTAAGGATTTCGAAAACCACGGGAACGGGAGGATTTCGGCATGACGGGAAGGTTTCACAGGTTTGTCAGGTGGGTCGGGTTGATAATAAGACTGCTTGAGACGAAACTCAAAAAACACGGGAAGGCCAAGCCCGGGCGGGGGGAACCCGTGAGAAAGATAGCGATATCCAGCGGCCACGGGGCCAAGGTGAAGGGAGCCGTGGGAATCCTCAACGAGGTAACCGAGGCCCGCAGGGTCGTGAAAAAAACCGTGGAATACCTCGCGGGGATGGGTGTCATCGTCCATGAATTCCACGACGACGAAAGTAACACCCAGCCCCAAAACCTTGACACTATAATCGGCTGGCATAACGAAATGGGTTGCGATTATAACGTTTCGATACATTTTAACGCGTTTGTCAGTACCAACAGCCCGATGGGAACGGAGGTGTTTATGCATCCCGCGGGGTGTATACACGGCCTTGCCACAAGGGTGGCGAAGGCGGTGGCGACCGCCGGCTGGTTTCGCAACAGGGGCGTGAAGTTCAGGAGCAACCTGCGTTTCCTCAACGGTGTCAGGTCCGGATTGATCGTCGAGGTTTGTTTCGTGGACTCGCTGCGGGATACCGTATTGTATGAATCCCATTTCGATTCGATTTGCCTGTATCTTGCCATGGCGTTGGCGGAACAAGGGGGAAAGGAAAAATGAACCAGGATCAGGTGAAGATAAAACTTCAAGCCATCCACGAATCGCCCGTGGAATACACCCTTGTTTTCTCCGGCAAGAAAAGAAAGCGTATCAACGGGCTTTACAAGCCGCTCACGGCGGAGATTGTCATCCACAACAAAAACGATAAATTTACTGACAAGAATGGTGGGCAGAACGAGGACAGCCTTATGTACACGGCCATCCACGAGCTTGCGCACCATGTGCTGATCGCCGAAAAGGGGAACAGAAGCCCCCGCGCCCATGGGCAGGATTTCTGGGCCACGTTCCACGGCCTTCTTGATGTTGCCGAGAAAAAGGGTATCTATAATCCCGCTATGGACGAAAAAACCAAAAAGCTAATCGATAAAGCCAGGGAGATAAGCCAACAGATTGCCGAACTTCAGCGCGAGCTTGGCTATATAGTCATTGCCTTGGAAGAATCGTCGCAACAAAACGGCCTGCGGGCGGAGGACATGGTGGAACGCAAGGCCCAAATCGGCAGACAGTCCGCCAAGGTCGCGGCTTCCGCATTCCTCATGGGGGATAACGGCGTAGGCGCGGACATTCAGACCGAGGCGGCAAAACAACGCGACCCGGACAAGCGGGACGCAATCCTGTCCGCCGGGCGGGACGGAAAAAGCGCGGTACAGGCGAAGAAGGTCACGGCCCCCGCAAAGCCCGTGGATGCGGAAGGCGAAACGGTAGCCCTTGTCCGCGAGAAGCGGCGCATAGAAAGAACCGTTAAAACCCTGACGCGCCGACTTGATGAGATTGAAGAGCAGCTAATCAGCCGCAAGAACGCTGGCGGGGAAAGGAAAATCGGGGCGGGGTAATTGGGCGGGAAAAAAAAGGGGCATCCTTCGCAGATGGAACTGTGTTTTACTTGCCCCGATCAGGGTTGCGCGGACAAGGCAACGTGCAAGCACGACCAAGAAGAATGGTGTTACATGCAAAGCAAATTAATGCAAGAATCGGACGAAGCCAGACGCGACGCGCTTACATGGGACTTCATATTATCTTTCCAGCCGCTGATGAGGCACCTCATACTAAAGCGGAAAGAAGGATGGATGTACAGCGAGGTGGAAACCGACGATCTCGCAAACCACGCAAATTGGCTGTTCTTCCGCCGTTTCAAAAAAGCCCTTTCCAACGGCAAGTACAAGAGGATAACCAGGCTTAAAGGCTATCTGAACAAATGCATCGCGGGGGAAATCATTCGACTTTCGAATATTTACGACAGCCATGTGCAGATAAAAAACATGGTAAAAAAACTGGAAAGGAAAGGACTGTATTTGAATGCCTAGAGCCAAAATCTGCCGCGAGCCCGGATGCGACGCGCTTATCCGCGAGACGGAAACCTACTGCGACAAACATGCCAAACCCAAGCCAAAGCCGTTCGCGAACGCATCGCGCAGCAATTCCACCTTGTACAACACCCACAAATGGAGAGTGTTACGTGGGAAAATCCTTGACGGCAATCCGTACTGCCACAGATGCGGGGCACCCCAAGACGGCCACGTGCTGGAGGTGCATCACATAACGCCGCCAAGGGGCGACGAGGCCCTTTTTTTTGACCAGGACAACCTTGTTCCCGTGTGCAGACAGTGCCACAGGGCGGACACGGGGCGCGAGATCGGGGGGCGGCGGCGTGACCGGTAGCCCCCCCGCCGGGAATCGGCGAAATTCGATACATCACACGCCACCGGCTACCTATGCGTACGCTGACATTTTTTCGCCGGGTTTGCCACCGGTTTGCTGCCGGTTGCCGCCCACGGCGCGGCCCGGCCCCCCGCGCGGTCGGTCCGGCGCGGTCCGATCCCGCGAATTCCGCCGCCGCTGGCCCGATTTTGACCTGTTTCGCGCCCCCGACGGCCCCAAAACGCCCCTGCCCGGCTCAAAAACGGCATCGCCTCCCGGTGCCGGCGGCCCGAAACCAGCCCACCGCGGCCACGGCCCGCCCACATCAGCCGCCGCCAGCCACGGCCCGGCCCGGACAGCCCCCGGCCGGCGCGGGCAATCGCCCGGCGGCCCAACCAGCCCCGGGCGGCCCAAAATCGCCGCGACGGGCCGACCGGCCGGGCCGGATCGCCGAATTCGGCCCGATTTCGCGAAATTTCGCCCCCCGGTGGCCAAATCCGCCCGATCTTGCGGGATTCGCCGAATTTCGCACGTTCCCAAAGCCCGAAATTCCGCGCAACCCGTCAACCGGGCCGCCGCCAAAATAACTAATATATATGGGCAGAGGCGGACACAACAAGAAAACGCTGGAGCAGCACTTAAAGGACGGCACTTTCAGGGCCGACAGGCACGGGCATCTTATAGAGTCGGACGAAGCGGCGTTGAACCTCATGAAGGCCGAGACGCTCAAGACGTTCAACGCGATAACCAAGACGCTAAACGGGCTGGACATGATCGAGGGGGTCGAGGCGTTTAAAAAGCTAATCGACGCAAGGACGGCCAGCATGAAGGCGTACCACGCCGTGGCGAAAATGCCGGTGGAGGACAAAAAGACGGAGGCGAAGGATGACAAAGACGGGTTCAGGGATTAGCGGCCACCTGGCGGAGGTGACGCAGTACTGCAAGGACATCAAGTCGGGGGCGATCCCGTCAGGGGCCTACGCGAAAAAGGCCGTTAAACGCTTCGTGTCCGACATAAAACGGCAGAAGGACGAGGATTTCCTGTACGAGCTTCGGCCCGACATGGCCGACGACGCGATCAACTTCGCCGAAAGGCTTAGGATACCCGATTTGGGCGGCAAGCGGCTGGAGCTTCTGCCCTGGCACAAGTTCGTGTACTACAACCTATTCGGGTGGGTGCACAAGCTCGACCCCAAAAGGCGGCGTTTCCGCTCCGGCTACGTGGAGGTGGCCAGAAAGAACAGCAAGACGACCTCCCTGCTGTTCCCCATGATCCTGTACGACTTCAAGCGCACCCCGGCGGCGGAAAGTTTTTTCGTTTCCAGGGACTTGCAGCAGGCGGCCAAGAGCTACGCGGAGCTTAAGAACATCTTCGTCGAGTCGTTCAACGTGAACCAGAAGGAGGTCACCGTGACGGACGGCTACGGCATAAAGACCAAAGGCAATTCCTTCGTGCAGTTCTTTTCCAGCGACACAAGGAGCATAGACGGGTACAAGAACAGCCTTTCGGTGGTGGACGAGTTCCACTCCTACGACAGCGACAAGATCGTGACGGCCTTCAAGTACGGGGGAAGGGCGAGGGTGAACAATCTCGTGCTGATAATAACCAGCGCGGGAACGAACGTGGCCGGCCCCTGCTACGCCGAGAACGAGAAGGCGCGGAAGGTGCTTAACGGGCTTCTTACCGACGACACCTATTTCACGATAGTCTACGCCTACGACGACGGCGTAGACTGGAAGGACCCTGCAAACCTGATAAAGGCCAACCCGTCGCTTGGCACCATACTACAGCCCGGGATTCTTGAAAACGATCTCGCCGACGCGCTGATCACGCCGAGCCACCGGGCAGACTTCAAGGCCAAGACCTGCGGCATATGGCAGAACGAGACTTCGAACTGGATTCCCTTGCAGAAATGGGACACAGGGAGACGGAACGCCGGGGCCGACCTGTCCGGGTTCGAGGGGCGGCGGTGTTTCGCGGCCCTGGACCTTTCCGCCGTCAGCGATTTCACGGCCTACACAAGGTGCTTCGAAAGGGACGGCCTTTTCTACCTTTTCCACCGGTTCTACGTGCCGAGCGAACAGGTTTCAGAGAAATACCGGGTGGAGAACATCAACATACGCGACTGGATAGACCGTGGGATCGTCACCGCCACGCCGGGGCCGACGGTCAACTACGACTTTATCATCGAGGACATAAAGAGGGACAACGAGAGGTTCGACATAGTGGAGGTGGCCTACGACAGATGGCAGAGCAACAGGCTTATCGAGAATCTGGAGGAGATTCTGCCTAGAACCCTGCTGGTGCAGTACGACCAAAGCCTAAAGCAGATGTCCAACCCGTCAAAGGAGTTCGAAAGGCTGGTTCTGGAGGACAGAATCGTTGACGGCAACCCCGTCATGAAATGGATGGTGTCGAACGCCGTCATAAGGCCCACTGCCAACGGGGATTACAAGCCGCTGAAGGACAACAAGAGCTCCACGCGAAAAATAGACGGCGTTGTCACCTCCATAATGGCGATAGACAGGTGCATGGCCAACCCGGAAGGCGGGACCGCCAGCATGGAGGACATCATCAACATGTTCAACTGGCAAAATAACTAATATGTAAGGG
>Ga0209755_10009671_pt1 | contig 10183 bp, 9 predicted proteins | sample TergutCo191P1_FD_187301 | JGI IMG/M metagenome (GOLD analysis project Ga0209755, IMG submission 187301) | Cornitermes sp. P1 segment gut microbial communities from Petit-Saut dam, French Guiana - Co191P1 (SPAdes) (version 2) | ecosystem: Host-associated > Arthropoda: Insects > Digestive system >...
CAATACATATACTAGCACTCTTCGGCTACCCTGACTGAGGTTTTTCCATGCTTTTTCCTCAGTTGTAAGGCAAATGCCTGGGTAAAACTTGCAAAGACGGGGCATGGCCCGCACTTTTGTGTGTAAATGTGTACTGTACTACTGGCACCGTGTGTCAACACAATTGCAGTTGACAAATATATTGTATCATGTATCATATACGGGAAACAACTTAACTCACTGTGGCAACAGTAGTTAAGTGTTATATGGAAACAGTGATGTTGAAATTGTCTAATTTTACTCCTTAATTTACGGCTTACCGTGCTGCTAGCCAGCTTGTCACATGTTTTTATTGTTGGTAGTAATGCTGGATAGACCATGTTCACACATACAGTGTAAGGCTGCTGGCTACCCACTCCATTCGCATCTTTCCCCTTCACTTCCCCTCCCATGCATCACCATGTGCTATCAAGTTCCGAATGCGCTATACTGAGGTATGATATCCCAATTCTTAACTTCAAAGGCATACATTATAGAACTGTAGGACCGAGCAACATAATTTTTAATGCCTACCCAGACTCATGCAACAGTTTCAAAATAATGAATTTGCAATTTTTATGTTTGCAAGTTAAGTAAAACTTGGTTAAGTAGCACCACTTACTATACTAATCCCTTTCCATACAAGGGAAATGCAAAATTTTTCCACACAGTTTTCAACAGGAAACCCATTTTTCCCTTCTAAATTATTGTAATAACTGAAATTAAATGTCCATTTTACTGCAACAGTATGATTTTAAATCTTGACTGACCCTTCAATCAAACACTGCTGATGGTTTCAACCACTTACATGTGCATTAAATGATGCAAGAAGGGGTTCTGGAAAGTATGTACGTGTTTCTGTACATGATACACTACCACAAAATTTTAAAGATGGTAATGCAGACACTTGATTTTCAGAATAAAAAGGAGAAATAAAAAGCAACACTGAAGAGAGAAGAGGGCAATTAAGGAATCCAGAAAATAAAATTATGTTGCTCTTTACCCAAACATTGCAAAATACTGCACCTCACCATATCAACAGAATAAAATATTTACAACTGCACTTCTATCCTTCAATTACCACTTACATAGATCTGGTGTAAGACTGCTGATCCCCTGCTTCAATTTCACACTAAGGCACTCCTAGCCACAATAACAAAAATGGGTTTGGCCTAGCAGACTCAAATATTTGTATGCAGTTATCATAGTTTCAGCACTCAATAACATACCCTTCCTACAAGTACATTCCACATTCCTGGGGCGGGTTTTCTATAGATACCCTTTCCAGTAGAGATGAAAGTTTGCACAGGAACACCAAGTTTATTCACAATTCTAACCACTTTGGCCTTGATATCTTCTACGTTAACACTGCCCCGACTTATACCAGCTTGGTTTGTCATGAATACAATTTTATATCCATCATTATGCATCTGCTTTAACTTTCCAGGAACTTCTCTAAATGCAATCTTCCAATCATTGCAGTCTTTGGGAAAGACATGCCCTGACTGAGTGGTGATAATGGTACCATCAAGATCATATGCAGCAATCTAAAAAAAAATTATATGCGTAATCAATTAGGGCAACCATTAGCACAAAAATACAATGAAATATAGTTAAACATACAAAATCATGGAACAGATTTAAAATCATACACAAAGAAGTCATAATATGGAATTTATGGTAATAAAATACTTAAACAAGAGTGGTTAAGGGCAGTATGAATAAAAATGATAAGTACAGAACAAAGGACAGAACATCATAAAACTTTGTGATACTGGTACAGTTCATTAAAGTGCATTTAAAACAAAAGAAAATCAGGACAAAAGCAGTTGGCTCTGTGACATGAAAAATTTCAAAATAGTACTTAAAATAACAGACAACGGAAAGCTGCAGCACCAGATGAATCAACTTACCTTAAAACATATCACTATTTATTGTGAATGTAAAACATGTTTTTTTTAAGTAGAAATTATTGCAAGAATTCCTACAATTATAGTATGAAACCTTCAAAAACATTCATAAGAATACAACATCCTGTAACATAAACAATAATAGTGGAGGAACTATGCAAATATGGCAAAGGTAGTCAACCACAGCCCATGCACTGAAAGAGTGCAGTCAGTCATACAGTAAGAATGTGAGCAGGTTTTTTTTTTAATTTTATGTTACTCATACCATGTACATTCTTACAACCAATACATCAAACAAATGCACTTAACCCTTAGCCGCTGGAATTAAACCCCCAGCCCCCGACCACTTTAGTGGCCATTCGGCTATTTAAAGGACTCACTGTGCGACATATATATATATATGTCATTCGGCGGCTAAGGGTTAATAAAATACAATTCATGATAGGTATCAAACTCCTACATGTTTTGGCCCCCTGTTGCTAACAACATGTAGGAGTTTGATACTTGTCATGAATTGTATCTTATTACTATTACGTGCATTTGTTGTTGATATATTGATTGTAAATTTTTTAAGTCAAAGTTTTCTCTGTAAAAACAGGATAAAAACTATCAGTTATAGAATTATGGACAAGATTTACATATCTACATATACATCTGTTTGTGTGTGTATAGGAATCATATCAGCAGTTAAGAATGTAACATTTGAGGATTCATTCTTCTGGAAAGAAATGCTGTGTTGGCTGAGTGGTTCCCAGTGTTGCAAAGGATTTTAGTACCTTCATTTACACAGTCAAGCACTCCAAGAATAATACTGACACAAATAACAGTCTTCAAGGCACTGGTACATGTACAATTGTAAGCAATTATGTAACAGTAGGTGGCGGTGGTGGGGAACTGGATGCTCATTCTATATGTCAGAATAAAATATGCAATAAACAGGCAAACTGGGGAACTAGTTCTTAAGTTTTCACTAAATACAAATTACCACAAATAAAGCATTTTGTGTCACCTTCGACTGCGCGACAACATGCTTGGCTGTATAAATTAAGAGTTTCCCATTATCAATAGTTTCCCATTCACCCTCGCGAGTGTGTACAGAGACTTCCGCAAAAGCATCCTTTTTGAACAATTCACAACACACTTTCTTCTTCACTGTACTGTCTTCGTCAAGTTTTCGTTTTTTTTCATTTTCTTCAGTTACGATTTCCTCAATCGAAGGAGGAAGCTCGAATTCTACTTTGTAGATGTACTGACCAAGCAAAACCTCCAGCCGGTCACCATGTCTCAAAACTTGAGTTTCATTCCTTGTAAGCGCCAGACCATTCACGCCTGTTGTATTGTGCCCCAATTGCTTAACTCGCACTTCCTGCGCATCACTGTCTGCACGAAGACTTACTAAAAAAAAAAAAAAATCATATTTCACCAACAACTATAAACTATCATAACACAGCCACCTTATGATGCGAAATTATCACGTAGAGTTACGGACTACTACTCAAATACCTTGATTCCTGGAGCACTTTCTGTCTGTAATTCTTGTCTTTGGTCCTCTTCCTACAATCACTTCTTCATCATGTGGCAAAATTATTGCATCAAGTGAATTGTGTACGGATCTCAAAATACAATTACGCACAAACGCCATGGCAAAACATAACAGTTAATTTCAATTACGTAACACAGTGCAACAAACATTCCAAATTCGTGGCATATTCGTCTTTTGTTTTACACACGCTACACGTTTGTCATTTACTCAATATTCCATGGCTCCTTGTATTTCCAGGTACGTACCAGTAAATAACACGGATGAAAACGAAGTGGCTACGAAAGTACTCCAAAATGAGGGTATCGGTAGTCGGCCCGTGGTATGGTGGAGAAGAGAGCAAACCATATATACACAATAATAGATGTCAGCTACATCGAGAAGTACTAACATCAATACGATCTGCACAATATTCTTGTACGGAACAATAGATGTCAGTTACAACACAAAGTACCCATACGGGCGCTTATTGCGAATGGAACCAGAGAATTGAACGTGACTGCTTCAACGACTTAACACAACTCGTTACACACAGTACGTAAATATTTTCGTCAGTGTTTACTTGGATGACCAGCCAGCACGTAAAATTTGAATCAAAAGGCCAGCTATTCGAGCAACTACTTTATTTCCTTCGTCAAGGCTATCCTTGCATTCTTTTTCAGATTTAATTTTTAGATGAACATTCAAATTCTTCCGAAAAAGTGATGTCTTTCTTCCAAAGTACACGATGTCACATCCCAGAATAACATAATCTTCGTCTGTCATCGCGTTCAAATAGATTCTACTCCCGAAATAAGGGCAAAAGATATCTCTAGCAAATAATGCTGCATTGGGCTTTTCGACTTGGGAAGTTCACTACGTTGTGTCGAAAGGTCGAACATCAGTTACCCAGCGACGCACTGCCAGATCTCGTACGAACGAAGACCTCATTGTTGTATTATATTAGGCGATAAACTATTGGCACTAGTTCCAAACCTAAAATTTTAAAATTGCTTTTAAATCCAGCTCACCGGAAGTGTAACCTGGTTGATGCTGTTGCATTGGAAGGTCTGTCCATGTGAATTTCTTGAACTGAGTGTGAGAGTAAATGGAAACGCATTCTACCTTTGAGTCCCATAGGAGAAGGAAACTTCATCAGATTAAGATAATAGTTATAATAATAATATACTAACTTGACAAGATCCGTGCTGCTTTTGTCACATCGAAGTTTCAGAATGCCCTCGTAGCGAGCAGTTTACTACACATGTGGGCTGTTCTTATGAGTGAAGCACTTGCTGCTATTTATTACACTTTAAAAGGGACTTCAATTATATCGCATCTATCCAAGTAAGGGAAACAGCCAGCGTGGAAGATCAGAATTTTCACATGAATGTGATTTTCTCATGCTTCTACGAGTTATCCCAGTCGAAAACAGTGCTTCTTCTTGAACGTGAGCGCATCTCACTGTGAAACTAAATGCCTCGTGAGATGTATTTTTCAGCAAAACTCCCATTCCCTTACAGCATTCCCCCACCCCACCACACCAAAACAGCGCTACCGTTGAGTTCGACCCACCACGTTCTTTACCAGGGATCACACGCTCGCGTAGTATGACGTCATGACGGGATGACGTTACGGACAGAGTAACCTTGATCGTGTATCACTCCGCAACCTTTGTTCCAAATTCCTTGTTTACATTAATGTTCAGAAAGTAATATGTCCAAAATAATACCGTATACTAATTAAATATTTAGGGTACATTCCGTAAATAATAGTGAATCCTTAAGATCAGAGCGTGAATTGGAGAGAGTTGCGTTTGTTTACATGAACTATATTTTGCGGAAGAAGATTACAATGTACGAAAGAAAACAATAACACAGCCGTCTCATGGTTGACCCATTCACTATCGAAGAGTGAGGAGAAGGTGATAGTTGTGTAGGTGCTGCCCGTAGACTTTTTTTGGAGGTGAAGCAGAATTATCTGAAGTATCGCAATGCCTAGTAAAGAGGAGAAGTGTGTGTTATCGGCCAGCAATAGCACCACAACACAAGACTTCCTTGCTAGAGACATGGAGGAGCTTGTATCCGAAATCAAGGAGAACCTACGGTTATCTGCAGGACTGAAATCTCGACCATCGTTCTCAGTCCATCATAAATCCAGGGCATCACCATACAGAGTGCCCAGCAGGAGTTGGGGCGATTCGTCTTGTGATGGGTGTTTGAGGTCACCTAGTAACAGCTGTGGTGGACATTCATGTATCACTGTAAATAAGAAATTGTCGAGTAAATCATCAGATTCTACGACAGCCAGTGACGATCCTTACGAGATGTTACAAGAGCTTTTGCGTGATGGTAGTCTAATCAAAGAAGCAGTTCGGCGACTACAGAGAGGACTTTCCCCCAAACAAAGATACTTCTACGATTCTGACGAAGAAACGCGTAGTCCTCTACGAATGTGCCATGTGGAGCTGTGAGAAACGAGACAGATGTTATCGTTCCTTCAGAAGTCTGCAGCTCTGCCAGATTCAACGGACATCTTGTACGGGATAAGGAGGGTCTGTTCTGAAGACAGGCATTGTGTTAAGTTGTTGCGTGTGTTAATATTAGTGAAGGTGTTTTCTGGATTTGGCTGACGATGGTTTTTGTTATGAACGAAGTTCCTGTGTTACGGTGGCAAACCGATGCTTGTGCAAGAGAAATTCTACGCTCCGAAGAAAAACATAGTACACTAGGACGAGAATGTTTATTTAATCGGAATATTGCAGTTTTATTTGTTCGTATTGCCTATACAAAAGCAAAACCAATTGGATTACGCTTAATTTCTGTGTGATGTCTTTCGACTACTTTTTTTTATGATGTACGCTTACAAACTTAACTGTGAATGAAAATTTCGTTTCATTGACCTATTAAGTCTCATTGTTAGATGAATATAATCGGTATAAAAGGCAGTAAATCCAGTGCATGCAGTTATATAATTAAATGTCTTGAATGGTCTCTACGTCATCTAAATGTTATAAAATGTAAATCCATGTAAACCTGTTTTGAAGTCGTTCACACACTGTTCTGGAAATATTTTGCTCTCGAAATTAGTTGTTTTCAGAGATATTGTCAAATACGTTGTGTAGCACATTCCTTTTGGAGAATAATGCGCTGTAAGTGTGTATTGCGGGAAGTCGCACTATATAATATATTTATAACTCCACTAAATATTAATTTTCTCTGATCTCATGTTCGTCAATGCAATGGGATGATGTGATAGAGCAAGGAGTAATTTATTATTGTGTCGTGTTATTGTGCTGGATTAGTTGAGGTAAACACGTTACTTTTTAGATATCATACCAGACCTGGTATGACGGTGTCGGACGTTATTGTATGTATGGGTTTACAAAAGTGATAGAAAATCATGTGTAACTGTGCTACGAAATGGCATACTTACTGATGGAAGAGATGCTTTTAGAAGGTCCAGATATAGTTGCAAAATATTCAGGGTGGTTTTCCTGGCTTTTTTTTTCCATAGGGAAAGGCAGTATTCTTCATATAATTTTTCTTCGTAATGTAAAAAAATGTATAACCAAAAAGTGTACTGGTAATATTTTTTTTTCGTAACAGTTGTATACCATTAACGTAAGTTTTAGCGTTTGGAAAACTGGTAGCCTGTACAAGCGAGGAATTTGTTCCCTCGTGAGGCGTGTTAAGATATCCTCAACATGTTAAATAACTGTGTGCATAATATCGATCAGTCAAACAATCATCAAAGCAGTAAATTAATTGGATGTTTATTTTTTAAACGTGATTCACAGATTCAGGACATATGTCATGTAAAACTTTCACTTCGTGGAATGAACTTTTTGTCCCCTTCATTGTAAGAAAATTGTCGCAAAAGACAAGTGACATTTGTACATAAGGATTTTATGAATGAGTCCATGCATTTTTTTTGTTTACTGTGCATGTTTTAGTGCATAGGAGTCATCACTGTCCATAATGGTGCAGTTACAGAAGTCATTAAATTACTGCAAAATATTGTACTTGTTTATGATTTGTCTTTCAATCCTTTACTCCCTCCACAGTTTTTATTCTTTTTGAGGGTTACTGTTGGGTTAGTGGTATGAGGGATTGCTGCAGATTTAGTACTCTGCATTACTACCTACTTGAATACATGTTATCGTATCAGCGACAAGCGGAGATAAACTTGGATACGCGTTGTGATGTCCAATGATGCTTGTGTTTAAATTCAGCGCCGTTTATCTAACTGGTTTAGTGCACTTCCTTGTGCGAGTGAGATAGGTACACTTTCAAGATGGCTGAAGCGGTTGAAAGGTATGTAGTCAACTGTCCTCAATATTTGTTTTGTATTATTGTGCTTGACATCAATAAATTTCGCACGTGTGTGTCATTTGAAGTGATCGTTATGAGATCATTCGTTTCAATAGAGCCCAAACTTTGATTTCCTACGTTTGATGGTATGTCTTTTCATGACTTTTGTTAGAATATAGATAATGGTCATGTGACATACAGCATGTTCAATAAGACGGATTGAGTGTACCGGAATGTGTAGTGTGTTGCGTTTGCACTATACAAATTCCGTATGCTTCATGTCGAAAATGTACATAAAAATTTCTTTCCGTGGCGAAAAATGCGATAATGTGTACATACAGTGTTGCCACAGCTCCGAGTTTTGATGCTATATTTCGGTGACGGTGCCGTGATGGGCTAGAACGGATTTGTGTTGTATTCGTGAAACTGAAGTTTCGTTAAAATGAATTTGTCAAGTTGTCTTGGTGCCTGAGCACCAGATTCGGGTGGTTATATGGGCGTATAGGTAAAGGTAAAGCGCAGTGCTCGAGCACATGCGCGCGGACGCACACACGCGCGCGCGCGCGCACGCACTCGCACACACACACAAAAACAAGGTTTAAATGGACGTGAAAGTAGCTTTACCACTGATTTCAAAAGTGCGTTTCATGTAGGAAGGAATGTCATTTGCTTCATATTACTGGTTAAGACTACATGGAACTTTAATATAATTCTCCCATCTATGCCCAGTTCTTCAAACCTCTTTCGTTCAGGTTTCCCTACAACAACCCTGTATGCGGTTTTTTTTTTTGCCATGTGCCTCACTGTTTTGCATATCCTTGGTTTAATCACTCAGTGTTTTGTCAGGAATACAAAGCATGAAGCCTCTTGATTTTCCAGTCTTGTGTTTTTTTTCCTGATTATCTTCAAATGTGTGTAGACTAAGAGCAAACTAACTGCATGTAGCATAGTTCTTTTTTGAGAAGCTAATAGTTCCTCAGCTATTTTAGAAGTTACCAGCGTTCTGGGGAAACCGAAAGTTCATTATTATGTACAGGATATTACACCACCTGTCTGTACCCTGAACCAGGTCAGTCCAGTCCATGCATCCTCATCCCAAACCTTGGAACACCCATCCGTATATTTTCTCCCATCTATGCCAAGATCTTCCAAGTCATCTCTTTAACTCAGGCTTTCCCAGCAAAATCCTCTCTCCCATACATGTCACTTGCACCACCCATCTCATTCTTCTTTGTGTGATCACAAGAATAATATTTGGTGAGGAGGGCAGATAATAAACCTCTGTATTATGGAGTCTGTCCACTCACATGTTACCTTGTCTCTTTTAGGCCCAAATATCTTTCTTAGCATTCTGTTTGTGAATACCCTCAGCTTATGTTCCTCCCTCAATGTGAGAGACCGCCTTTTACCCCCATATAAAAGAACAGGCAAGATGTGTAGTTTTGTATATTTTAATTTTTATATTCTTGGATATCAAACCGAAAGGCAAAAGATTCTGCACCAAATGATAACAAGCATTTTTTGGGTTCAGTCTGCTCTTAATTTTCTTACGAATGTAATTTTGATTTTTCAGGGTTATTCCCAAATATTTTAAGTGTTCAACACTTTCAAAAGATATATTACCTGTCTATGTTGCATTCTGTTGACAAGAAATGAACATACACCTAGTTTCTTCAGAATTTACATCTCAACCAGTCTCCTTCCTAGTGACTAATAGAGCGCCTGTGTTTTTCTTTAGAGTATGCAGGTTTTCATACAATGTGGCAATATTTTCAGCATAAACCAGATGCTGGTATGTACCATTTAATTTAAACCCCTCCCATTTTACCTGAACCCACCTACTGTAAAGCTAAGTTGAAATGCAATTGTCACAACACATCTCCTTGTTTCATACCATTCTTAATAGAGGAAATATAGACAAATGTTTGCCTGCCCAGGCTCTTCTGTAGGCTTAATTTAAAGACATGTTTATTAGCCTTTCTGTCTCATTGTGATAACCAAACTCAGTAAAAATATTATACAAGACCTCTCTGCTAACTGATTCATAGGATTTCTGATGCACTGCTTCATTGTGTTCCCATATTTTCTCCAGTATTTGTTGAATGCAGAATATATGATAAGTAGTTGACCTGTTACATTGAAATCCAACTGATGAGCCCCAACAATTTCCTCTGCATGTGGAGTTGACCCTGACAGCAGGATGCTGGATAAAATTTTGTATGTAGTTGACAGAAGTGATATGCCTCTGTAATTAGTACAGTCTGTTTTTTCACCCTTCTTATAAATAGGTACAATGATGGACTCCTACTGCTGAGGCATTTCATCCTTATTCCAAATAGAATTAATAGGTTTATAGATCTCAGAACATTCGTCCTTCCCATTTTAATCATTTCTGTTTGAATTTGGTCAGTACCTGGTGATTT
>Ga0209755_10009672_pt1 | contig 10183 bp, 9 predicted proteins | sample TergutCo191P1_FD_187301 | JGI IMG/M metagenome (GOLD analysis project Ga0209755, IMG submission 187301) | Cornitermes sp. P1 segment gut microbial communities from Petit-Saut dam, French Guiana - Co191P1 (SPAdes) (version 2) | ecosystem: Host-associated > Arthropoda: Insects > Digestive system >...
GCAGACAAGCTCCACTAACCTGTATTCTTTTCAAAACCCGTTTAATGACCGTATAGCGAATTCAAGCGACTCATCCGTAATAACAGCTACTACATCTAGGGATATTGACGAGCACTCATATAGTTTTACGGTAAAACAAACCGCCCAGGCGGACAGATTCCTCTCTCAGCCGTTAAGTGAAAACACAAGAGTCGATGGCGGCAATTATGTTTTTATAGTCGGTAACGAAGAAATCTCAATTAATTTCCGCGGCGGAACGCTGAGAGAATTTGCCGATGTTATAAACCGCAGCGGCCGCGATAAAATAGCGGCTTCGCTGATTGCGGTACAAAGCGGAACAAGATCGCTTTTAATAGAATCAAAATTAACAGGCGCAGAAAACAGGCTTGGATTTTCAGGCGAGGCTGTAAACCTTGTTACAAGCATCGGAATGATGGAAGTAAGCAACGATACTTACAGAAGCATAGCGATTAGCGATAATACAATACAAAAAAGCGGCCAGAATCAATCTAGTACAATAATTAACGGCGGCATATTACAGGTAGCGCCTCTTTCAAACGCGTCAATTCCGCTTGGGATAACAGTAAATAATGATTCGCCTCTTACGCTTCGCCTTGAAACGCAGACAAGAGTATCGCAGGAAACCGCCGCTCCTGCCGATATTCCCTCAGGGCCGATAATCCCGCCGGCTTCGATTTCATACGGCGGAATAACAATAGAAAATAACCCTTCTTCCGCTCCCCTGCCCGAATACGCTCCTCCTGCGGTGCCTGTGCGCCAGGATGATATGGGAGTTTTAAATTTCAGATTTTCCGACGGCTCGTCGATTAGACTGCCTCCGATAACAGACAGCAATAATCCCGCCCAAAGGCAGTATGCGTTAGGTGAATATGCCCGCGGAAAAACAATAGTATCGCTTAACATCGAAAATAATAATACTCACCGCGAGGTTTATGTCGGAAAAATCGAAGTTCTGGATCCTACGTCGACAACAGGCGGTTTAAGGCCGTCAAACCCTGTAGCTGTCGCGCGGGATGCGATCATCACAATGGAAGGGATCGAAATCTCCCGTTCCACCAACAATATTGACGATTTGATTCCCGGGATAACCTTGAATGTCAGGGGCGTTTCGGAAAAACCTGTTTCGCTTAACATCACGACAGACAGGGAAGCGATCAAAGACGCGATTATTATGTTTGTCGGGCATTATAACCGGCTGATGACTGAAATAAACGTGCTAACAAGCACAAGAGGCAATACAAGCCCTGATTTGCCGTCATCTACAGTGCGCGGAGACACGCGCCTTATTGATGAATTGACATATATAACAAAGGATGAAGCCGACGCAATGAGGGAGAGATTGGGCGCTTTCGGCGCGGATTCTACCTTAATGAGTTTAAAAAACAGCCTTCAAAGAATAGTGACAGGCCCCTACCCTACTAATCTTGAGCGCGATCTTACGCTTCTTGCGCAGATTGGAATCAGCAGTAACGCGGGCGGCGCGACAGGCTACGATGTGTCGCGCTTAAGGGGTTATCTTGAAATCAATCCACGAACGCTTGACGCCGCGCTTGAAAATAAAATTCCGGCGATAAAACAATTATTCGCAAATGATACCACAGGCGATTTGATCGCAGACACAGGAGTCGCGTATAATATCAATTCGCTTGTAAATCCGTTTGTGCAGACAGGAGGCATTATATCGCTAAAAACAAACACAATTGATTCGCGCATCAGTCAGGATCAAAGCCGTATCGCGACGCTTGACCGTCAGCTTGCGGCAAGAGAACAGGAACTGCGCCTTCAATTCGCGAGAATGGAATCAGCGTATTCAAGGATGGAATCAATGTCGTCATCTCTTGATAATTTTAATCAGCAAAACTCTAACAACAGGTAAAATATGGAAATAAAAATAAACAATAAAGTTCTTGATGTAAAACTTGACAATGAAAAAACAGTGGGCGAGATTCTGATGAATGTGGAAAAATGGCTGACGGAATCAGGACACAGAATTTCAGAAATAAATATTGACGGGCAGTTAATCGCTTCGTCTATGATAGAAGAAGCGTTTCAAAGGGAAATCAAAGATATTAAAACTATTGATGTCCAAACAAACGCGATAGCCGAGCTTACAGCCGCAAGCCTTTTAAATCTTGTCGAAGATATTAATGAATATGAAAGCCTTAACTTTGATAAAAAAGCAGATTACTTTAAAGAATGGGAAAAAAGCGCCACAGCGGCGTTTTTAAACACTGAAGCGCCGGATTTATACGGATTTTGCGTCAGCGCGTTTTCAAGAGGCGATATAGCTGTTAGTACCCTGCTGTCAATAACGGAAGAAATTCAGCGTGAGGTGAACGAGCCTTTAGCAGAACTAAAAAAAATAGAGCAAATAGTAAATGAAATATGCGCAAAACTAATCGATCTTCCGCTTGATATTCAGACAGGAAAAGACGCGCAGGCGGCGAAAACAATTCAGGTTTTTTCCGCAGTTACGGAAAAATTATTCAGAATATTCAGGCAGCTTGATATACAAGGTTATTTTATAAATGTTTATGAAAGCCGCAAAAAAATATCCGCGCTGATAAGCGAATTCGGAAAAACAATTAAAGAGCTTCTTGAAGCGTATGAAAAAAATGATTATGTCCTTGTAGGCGATCTTAGCGAGTATGAAGCGTCTGTAAAATTAAAAGAACTATATTCTTCTATAAGCGGGAATTGTCAAAAGAGCAATTTATGAATAACATCAATTTTATACCTTTGCCGTTACAATCTATTGAAAATTTCGCAATAGACGATGTTAAAGTCGATCCTATAAACCTTATTATCGGTTTTTCTGTTCTTGCTGTTTTTATTATAGTGATTGTAATTATAAACGCGGCAAAAAAAGGCCCGGCAGGTTATAGCGGTAAAAGCGTCAAAGGTAAAAGCTCTGTCTCTTCATCCGGCGCGTCAGGGTTTTTCTCAGGGTTAAAATTACGCAGTATCGCAAGGAATATAGGCTTAGATCATGAGCAGACAAAAATGCTTGATTTTGTGCTTAAAACAGATATGGTTACAGACCCGGAAAAGTCAATTGCTACTCCTGCTCTTTTAGACAGGCATTTCAGAAAAACATACAGAATATTTGATCAATCATCATCGTATAAAGACGCTCAGCATAAGCTTGCCATTATGTTTTCAACCAGAAATATGCTGGAAAACTGCGTAATTGGAAGCATTACTTCAACCCGCCAGTTAAAGGAAGACACCGCTTTAATCATAACATCCGGCAAGGAAAAATTAAATCTGCATGTAATAACCGCAAAAGGCGATCATCTTGTCGTAGAAACCCCTAAAAATGTACTTGGAACCCAGATAAAAATCGCCAAGGGAACAAGACTTACAGTTATGTTTTTTAATAAAAGCAATAAAGGGTTTTCTTTTGAAACACGCGTAATTGGATATATAAGCCAGTACGGGCAGCCCGGTATGCAGATCGCTCATTCTGACCACCTTAGATTCCTGTCCCAAAGACGTTACAGAAGAAGGCAGGGCGCTATTGCTTGTTTTATGAATTTGGTATATGTTGAAGGTAGCGGAAAAAAACAGCGGCTTATTGTAGATAAACGCAAGTTAAACGGAAACATCGCGGATATTTCCGTAGGAGGATGCTCGATAAAGATTATGGCTCCTGTGCAGGTCGGAGCGAAGTTTAAAATTGAGTTTGTATTGGGGGATACTAATGTAGCCGCATTAGGGCAGGTTTTAAGATCAAACAGGACAGGGATGACTACCGTAATTCATATCAGATTTTTAAGGGTTTCCCAGAAATCAATGAATACGATTAACGCCTATGTTTACGAATACGGCCGTGAATAAAATTGAGGAAGGACGAGTATGAAAATTATTACAATAAAAGACATGATCAGAAAAGATGTCCCGATTTACTACCGTAAATTATATACAGGAGTCGCCGTTATCGAATTTAACGCCGGCCCTTGCAATTACCGCATTGACTTCTCGATTGAATACAAACCTACAGGCCAGAAAGATATTAATATATCATTTATCGATACAATAGATTATCCTTTAATTCCGCTGACAAAAGAATTAAAAAATTATATTACAGAATTGGAAAGCGCATGTGGGCTCCCAGATTAACAGCCGGGAAATAATTTCAAATTCACCTGAAGAAACAATTTTAACAGGCAAACTGATAGCCTCACGCTTATTAAAAGGATCTGTTGTAGCTCTAAACGGAACTCTTGGAAGCGGTAAAACATATCTTACTAAAGGCATCGCGCTTGGATTGGGAGTAAAAGACAATATCACAAGCCCGACGTACACAATAATAAATGAATATCAAACAGACAGAAACGATACTGCTTTTTATCATATTGATGTTTACAGAATTAATGACGACAGGGATTTTGAAAATATAAACGGCCCTGAAATTATTCAATCAGACGGGATTTCTGTAATTGAATGGAGCGGGCGGATTCCCCGTTCGCTTCCCGATGATAAAATTTCAGTTAATATTGAGATTACAGGAGCTTCATCAAGATTGATTAAAATTGAAGGCATATCAGGCTTATGAAATTACTCGCAGTTGATACAAGCGCGTCAGTTCTTTCCGCCGCTGTCTGCCGCGATGATAAAATTTACAGTGAAAAGGCGGAAGCCGGCACAAGACACTGTGAGCTTGTAATGGATTTAATTGATAGCCTTATGAACAAAGCGTCATTAGAGCCGCAGGATTTACAGGGCGTTTTATGCGCGGCAGGCCCCGGCTCTTTCACCGGTCTTAGGATTGGTTATTCAATCGCGAAATCATTAGCGCTTGCCTTATCAATCCCTTTCGCGCCTGTGCCGACCCTCGATTGTATCGCCGGCGCCGCTATAAACCGCGAAACAGGAAAAATAATCATGCCGGTAATACAGGCGCGCAAAGATTCATTTTTCTACGCTTTTTTTAATGATGAAAAAAGGCTTACAGAAGACAAGGAAGCCTTCGCGGACGGCATCGAAGAAGAAATCAGGAAAATATCCTGCTGTATAGAAAACAATAGCGCGGATGAAATCATTTTAACCGGGCCTTCCTCGGATTTGCTTTACAATTCCCTGAGCGTAAAAAATCCTTCAAGAATCGCAATCCGCCTGATAGATTCCTGTAATATGGTCTATGCAAATGAAATAATAGCCATTGCAATAAAAAGAAAATTATTAGATAATGATAATACCGCGTTTTTATTTTCAGGTCCCGATTATTTAAGGCAGCCTGCGGTATAATTAAGGATACCAACATGAATTACCTTTTTGACGAAGAACTTGAGCCTCTTGAAGAATCCGATGATGTGCAAGACGCCGAAGAATTAAACGAGGTAATAGAAGACTCTTCCGGCATATTATCATCCTCCTATATCCCGTTTAAAGCCAGTATTTTTCCCGTTTTAATATTTAATAAACAGCTAAAAATTATTTACGCAAATGAATCCTGCGAGCAGATGTTTACCGGGTTTAAGAATCTTCCGGGAAAATATTTTTTTGATTTATTCGGAAAGGCTTTCGCGATAGAAGATGTAAGAAAAATCAGGGATACTATTTTAAACGGCGGCAACGGATTTTCATGGAAGGGAACCGCCCAGTTAAAAACACGCGATACCGTATCAGTGCAGATAAGAGTGTACATTTTCCCGCTTGAAATGGATTTGAGCATTCCAAGTGATTTTGTGGTTATGTTCGATGACTTTACCGAAGAAAATAAAAAACTTCTGCGCTCTGTCTTCCTTTCGCTGCTTGAAGCTTCAAAATTAAAGGACAATGACACCGGAAAGCATATTATCCGCGTCAACGAATATTCAAAGTTAATATCTCAGGAACTTTTTAAAATCGGCGGCGAATATTTCAAGCGCATTGACGCGGATTTTATCGACAACATAGGTTTTCTCGCGGCGATGCACGATGTCGGAAAAATCGGAACGCCGGATGACATTCTGAACAAGGAAGGGCCTTTAACGGATTGGGAATGGGCTGTTATGCGCGAACATACTAAGAACGGCGCGTTTATTCTTTCAACATACCCAAACCCGATGGCTAAAGAGATTGCTCTTTCTCATCACGAAAAATGGAACGGCTCTGGTTACCCCTTCAGACTTGAAGGCGATATGATTCCCCTTGCCGCGAGAATTGTCACAATTACCGACGTTTACGACGCGCTGCGCATGGAACGCAGCTACAAACCAGCTTTAAGCCATGAGGTTTCAATAGATAAAATATTCGAAGGAAGCGGAACCCATTTTGACCCAAAACTTGTAGATGTCTTTAAAACAGTTACCGGTGAGTTTGAAAGAATTTTCGATAAATACGCGGATTAAGCGTTTTATAAATTTTTATCCAGTTCACAAAACGCGTCGCAAAGAAAACTGTTAAGAAAAAGCATTTTATCCCTTTCTTTCCACTTTTCTAAAGTGTTTCCGATACATTCTTCAATTTCGCAGCCAAATCTTTTTTTAAATAAAAGCCGGTCAGGCCCTTCTTTATACCGGAAACCCATAAGGATGCAGTCTTTTATTAACGCAGCCCTGTTTAACTCTTCATAAATTAATGTATCACCTAACGCCGCGTCAGGCGGAGTATCCCATACCGCGAAAAATAAATTTTTTTCTTTATTCACAGCTTTAATATAAGAGTCTATATCATTTGCATATGTAAAACGTTTTGCCGTTCCATTATCATCGTTAATAATTGTGCCTGATGCAGCGGGGCCTGCTCCAATCCAATTCTGCATCCGCCAATAACGGATATTATGAAGGCAGTTATATCCTCCGCGTGAAAAATTTGAAACTTCATAATGATCGAAACCCGCTTTTAATAGCGCGCCGCGTCCTATTATCCAGAGAGAGTCCGAGTGTTCGCTGTCAGGGAGCGTAATAGTTTTATTTTTTATTTTTTCTTTAAGGGGAGTATTGTTTTCAACACAAAGACTGTAAAGCGAAACATGAGAAGGTTCTATCTTTAAAATACGCTCAATGTCGTCAAGAACAATTTCTTCGTTTTGATGCGGAAGGCCTGAAATAAGATCAATCGACAATATGCTGTGATTCCGCGGCGAATCTTTCGTATCGTTTAAAGATGCGTTTTTAAAAAAGCGCGTAACAAGAGAAAGCTTTTCTTCAAGAATAGATGAGTCCAACACCCTATTAACCGCAATGCGGCTTTTCTCATGAAAAGTCTGCACTCCAAGACTTAATCTGTTTATTCCTCCTTCGCGGCAAATTAAAAGAAATTCTTCGTTTACAGATTCAAGGTTTGCCTCAATTGTAAATTCTTTTATTAAAGAAAAGTTTATTATTTTTTTTAATTCATCTAAAAGAATTTTAATTTTTTTTCTGAGAACAGAAGGCGTTCCCCCGCCTATATAAATAGTCGGAATTTCTATAATAGAAAAGAAATCAATCTGGTTTTTTATATCTTTTATCAGAGCGTCAAGATAAGCGTCAATATAATCATCATTAATATTTTTAGTTGTTATCGAATAAAAATCACAATAGTCGCAGAATGAAGAGCAAAAAGGAATATGAATGTACAGAGAAGCCGTTATACCTAACCGCATACGGTCAGGAAGATTGTTTTTCAAAATAACGTTATTTTGTTCAAAGGCCAAAACCGCAGCACCGCCCTGGCGGAAATTTGCGAAGGAGAGATCGGCCCCCATGTGCGGGAATCATTGGTATTGCCGCGGTCATCGGAGACTACAAAACATTCATCAAGGCCGAGAATGACAGCGTCCATATTTCCTGAAAACGGAAGCGATTCGTCCCAAAGAGTTGAATTTCGCGGAATCGCGGGATGATATTGTTTATTTGAAAGCTCATATTCTGTCAGGCTGAACAGCGTGCCTGCCGCCTTTACCTTGAACACATAATCGTTCATCGATATTTCATCGCCGGGAAGAGCAATTACTCTTTTTAAATAATGCTGTCCCCTTCCCGAGAAAATGCTTATCCTCTGCGCGGTAAAAAACCTGACGGCTCCGTCAACAATTTTTAAAGGCAATTTTTGATCTCTTTCATGTCTCATATCAATAAGCACAATATCTCCGCGTTCAAATGATATCGCGTTTTCTATATCATTTCCCCAGGGCGGTTTAAACGACGTAAAAATAAGCCTGTCACCGGCGTTCAATCCGGGCTGCATTGTATTATTATCAACTACCCATACGGAAAAGAAAAAAGCGGTAAGACAGTTATATACAATGTAAAGTGCAAAAAACACAGCGAGAATTAATAATAATCTGTTCCGCTTGCCTTTTTGAGTTCTATATGAATAAAGCGTTCGTTTATCTGCCATTTTTCCCTGCTTAATTAATTGTTCCGGCTCTTCTAAGAGGCCAGTATTTTATCATCCCGCTGCCAAGCACTTTTGAAAGCGCTACAGGACCGAAATTGCGTCCGTCATGAGAGCTGTCGCGGTTATCTCCTATCGGAAAAATCCTGCCTTCCGGTATATACCAGCCCAGAAGATGCTCTCTCGCATGAAGTGTCGCATAACGTTTGTCCGCCGGCGACGCTTTTCTTTGCGTTTCAAGCCTTGCCTTGTGATACGCGAAATTATCGCCGTGCTGCATTGATTCAACATTTGAGGCTAACGATAAAAGGTTTTGCGATACCGGAACCCCCATGTCTATCCAGCCCCTTGCGTTTCCCGCTGCGGCTAAAAATTTATATTGATCATTTTTGACCAGTCTTGTAATGTTATGATTCCAGTTTCGTTTTGCGTTATACTCTCTCTCGTCAACCCATCTGTCTTCGCCTGCGAATTTTATTTTCATTTCGCCGTTTTCAATTTTATAACGGTCTCCCGCCATTCCGACAGCGCGTTTAATTAAAAAATGAACCCTCTGCTCTCCTCTTTCGTCCCTGTCAATATCAACTAATGAAAAGGTGAGCATGTAAATTATCCTCTGCGCAATATCAAAAACCGTTCCGCGGGAAATATACGCGGGGCTTTCAAAAATAATGATTTCATTTCTCTTTGGTTTAATAGGGCTTGGAAGCTTTAAAAAACCCGGTAAAAGCTCAGGGCCGTAAATAATTTTATTGACAAAAACATGATCCCCAATGTTTAAGGTATCAATCATTGAACCTGAAGGAATCCTGTATGCCTGAACAAGGTATTGGTTTATAAGAAGCACCATGCAGGCAGCCCATAAAAACGCCTCAATCCAGTCTAATACAGGGTTTTTTGCCTTGCGTTTTTCTTTCTTGATACGGCGAATTTTTGCCCGGTGCGTCAGGAATTTTTCGGTTATTATCTGTATATGATCAAAAAAATCATATTGTTTTATATTTTTGGGCATTTTAGCAATATTAGCATAAAATGTCTTTTCTGTTCAATAGACAAATCTATCCGCGCGTATCCGGGTTGATGCGCTTCAGGCATTTTGAATTGCTCATTGACTATATACGAAAAAAAAGTTATTTTTTATAATATCAGGAGAAGTAAAAATGATCCGCAATTTTTCTGCATTTCTAACCGTTTTTATTCTTATAATTCCATTCTGTGTTTTCGCGCAGTCAGGCGCCTCATCGATGCGCGATTATGTAGGTTTAATCAATCAATCATATCATCCAAGTATTGTATCTTATTTTGAAAGCGCCAAAGAAGAATTAAAAAAACAAAATGAAACCGACGTTGTCAAAATGATAGACATTATTTTAGGCGGAGCGTTCGGCTCAGGTTTTTTATACAATGATAATAACGGCAATTTTTATGTAATTACCAACAACCACGTGGTCGCTCAGGCTCATACTGTTTCAATTACTTTCGAGCGGATAGACGGCACAAAAAAAAGAATTGATAATTTAAAAATAATCGCGACTGACGAAGAAAATGATCTTGCCATTCTTGCTTTTCCCGCAGGCGAAACTCCTCTTACCGCCGGCGGTTTATCTTTTATTACAAGGGACATAATTGAAGGAGAAGAAGTATTTTCCGCAGGATTCCCGGGGCTTGGCATAACACCTTTATGGCAGTTTGGAAACGGAAGAATATCAAACGCTTTTGCGAGATTTCCTAAAAGCATTGATGACCAGACATTATTAGGGCCTTTTATTCAGCACACCGCGCAGGTTGATGACGGCAATTCAGGCGGCCCCTTGTTAGTTATTCAGGCGAACGTTCCATCGGGGTACGCGGTTGC
>Ga0209755_10009673_pt1 | contig 10183 bp, 12 predicted proteins | sample TergutCo191P1_FD_187301 | JGI IMG/M metagenome (GOLD analysis project Ga0209755, IMG submission 187301) | Cornitermes sp. P1 segment gut microbial communities from Petit-Saut dam, French Guiana - Co191P1 (SPAdes) (version 2) | ecosystem: Host-associated > Arthropoda: Insects > Digestive system...
CGGGAGTCCCGCAGGGGCTCCTACATAACCTGTTACAAGCAGTTGTTTATCTTTGGCGATAACGCATCCTGATCTCCCTCTTTCGCAGGTAGCTCTTTTTGAAATCGCTTCGCATACTTCCATGAAATACTCGTCCCAGCTCGGTCTTTTATATTCACTCATGCGCCGCTCCTTGTTTTTTATAATTCTTTAACGCGGGAAAGCTTTTCATTTTATCACATGGCAGGAGAATTAGAAATGGGAGCGGGAAGATGCGTTAAAGTTTTAAGGTTTTTTTGCCGATAATGAAGAGCTGTGAACTATGTACAGAGAATAACATTATTTTCTTCTCTTGTTATTTTCCTTTTTTCCGGAACGCTCGCCGCGGAAGATATGACACACATTGTTACAGGAGGGGAAACAATATACTCATTATCCCGGTTTTACGGAGTCAGCGCTGATGATCTGATGAGAGTTAATAATATCACTGACCCTTCCAGGCTCTTTATCGGAAGAAGACTTGTGATACCTGCCGCTGATGAAGTATCAGCTTTGCCCGCGAGCGTAATTGGTTCGGGAGTTACGCTTTTTGATTACCGCGCGGTAAGAGGAGATACGCTTTACGGAATAGCGCGCGCATACGAGATAAGTTTGCAGGCCTTGTTGGAAATGAACAGGTTTTCTTCGGATTATGTTCTTAAAGCGGGAGATGTAATAAAAGTGCCGGGTGGAACGGCTGTTCAGGCAAGTCTTCCTTCAGGCTGGATTTATACTCTCCGCTGGCCTGTCGCTCCGAAGGATATTTCATATATGACAGGGCAGATGGGCGTTATTGTTGAGGGAGAGCAGCTTGAGTCTGTAAGAAGCATAACCGCGGGAAATGTAATTTCCGCGGGCCCATGGCGTAAATTCGGCAGAGTTGTAATTGTGGAAGCATCCGGCGGATATTATTACGTGTACGGCGGCTGCGAAGCGATAACTGTTAATGTAGGAGACAGAGTAACATCCGGGATGGAACTGGGAAGGCTGGGCATTAATTCGGTTTCTGTAAAACCGCAGCTGTTTTTTATGGTTTTTCGCAATGACACACCGCTGGATCCGGCTTCCGCGCCGAGGTCCTGACAGTACAAGTTTTAAAGAGGTATGAAGATGGAAATTGGAATTGAAAAAATAAGCAAGAGGACCAGAAAGTTTTTGGATAAACCCCATAAAAGGGTTAAAACACAGAAAGAATCAGATCCGTTAGCCCTGTATTTCAGGAAAATTTCCAGATTTCCGCTGTTAACTCTGCAGGAAGAGCAAAATATCGGCGAAAAAATTATCAACTTGCGCGCTAAAATAAAAGAATACGAGTCGGATAAAAAGAAAAATAACGGTTCCCAGACAAAGACAAAAGCGGCGGAAAAAACCGCTCTCGACGGCGATCTCCTTCAATATAAAAATATGATGATTAACGCCAATTTGCGTCTTGTTGTATCGATTGCCAAAAATTACCAGCACCGCGGACTTTCTCTTCTCGATCTGATTGACGAAGGGAATATCGGCCTTATCGAAGCTGTCGAACGCTTTGATTATACAAGAGGCTGCCGTTTTTCTACTTACGGCACATGGTGGATCAGGCAGGCGATAATAAAGAGCATTGCAGACAAAGGGCGCGTTATACGCATACCGATTCACATGCTTAACACAATCAAGAAATGTTACTATGTCGCCAAGCAGCTTACTCAGGATCTTGGACGCGATCCTAATGATGAAGAACTGTCTGAGTATCTCGGCGTTCCGGTCGCCAAAGTTAAAGAAATTGTCAAGCTGTCGCAGGAAACTACAAGCCTTGATACCATTGTGGATGACGGAAATCTCACGCGTTTGGCCGATCTGATAAGAGACGATATAAGAGCCGAACCGTTCGAAATGGTTTTTTCAATGACTTTGCAGGAAACCATGGGCGGAATACTTTCACAGTTATCTGAAAGAGAAATGAAAATAATACAGCTTCGTTTCGGCCTGACCGGAGAAAATCCCCTCACTCTCGAAGAGACCGGAAAGTATCTGGGAATAACAAGGGAAAGAGTAAGGCAAATTCAGGAAAAAGCGATTTGGAAACTCCGCACATTACATGAGTTACGCGAACTTAAAGAAAACTCCTGACTTTTTTCAGCTTTGTAATATTCAGTTTACCGCGAAGACGGAAGCTCAGCCCCGCCTCCGCGGTAAACTATAAAATTTTTTTAAATAGCCGCGAAAATATATTCCGAGTCTGTTCAGACAGACACGAATCAGCCAATACTTGCGATCGGTTGTTTTGAGAGTACCTGTGTTCCTGTCGGAACAATGAAATGCACTTTACCGGCGGCGTTGGCTTTAATTTCCAGCTCCATTTTCATTGATTCAAGAATTAAAATCGTATCACCCGCTTTAACATCCTGACCTTCTGACGCGACATAGCGAAGAACAGTTCCTGCTACAGGAGCGGGAATTGTATTTCCTCCAGCTGGTGATGGAGCAGGAGCTGAAACTGCCGGGGCGGCGGGAGCAGCCGGCGCTACAGCTACAGTGCCTGCCGGAGCGACAACAACATCGTAGTTTGTTCCGTTCACATTTATTGAATAGCGCTCAGCCTGACCTTCCGCTTTTGTTGGCGCGGCTTCAGGCTCAGGCTTAAAGACAACAGGGCCTTCCGCGCGTTTCTTAAAGAAATCCGGAGCGACTTTCGGGTACATTGCGTATGTAAGAACATCTTCCGTCGTTACTTTGGCTGTTCCCAGAAGTTTCTTTGTTTCTTCTTCCAGTTTTGAGTATTCCGCGGGAATATCATCGGCCGGGCGGTGAGTGACTTCTTTTTCTATCTTAAGCTCTTCAAGAACTTTTTTCATTACATCGGAATTTTTTGGAGCGGGGCACGCGCCGTATTTGCCTGCCATCAGATCCTGGAATTCGCCTAAAAGTTTGTTATAGCGGCCAAACATCACATTGAACACAGCCTGCGATCCGACTATCTGGCTTGTCGGGGTAACAAGCGGCGGGAAGCCCGCGTCTTTCTGAACAATCGTGATTTCCTTTAAAACATCATCAATTTTGTCTGATGCGCCCTGTTCCTTAAGCTGGCTTTCAAGATTACTTAACATTCCTCCCGGAACCTGGCTTGCAAGAATACGCGTGTCTGCGCCGAGGAAGCTTGATTCGAATTTTTTGTAGTTCTTTCTTACTTCGCGGAAGTAGGCGGCAATTTCGAGTAACAAATTGATGTCAAGTCCTGTGTCGAATTCCGTTCCTTTAAAAATTTCCACCATTGTTTCTGTGGGACTGTGGCTTGTGCCCATCGACATGGATGAAATTGTTGTATCGAGAATCTCCGCTCCCGCTTCGGCGCACTTGGCAAGGGTCGCTACAGACATTCCTGTGGTTGCGTGCGTGTGGATTTCAACAGGAAGGCTTGTGACTTTCTTGATTGCCTTAACAAGATCATACCCTTCGTATGGTTTAAGAAGACCGGACATATCCTTGATACAAATTGAATCAGCGCCGATATCGACAAGCTGTTTCGCGAAGTCCGTGTATTTTTCGATTGTGTGGAAAGGAGTTACCGCGTAAGAAATTGTCGCCTGAATGTGTTTGCCCGTTTTTTTTGCGGCTTCTGTCGCTGATTTTAAATTGCGCGGATCGTTTAGTGCGTCAAAAATGCGGAAAATATCAACGCCGTTTTTCGCCGAATATTCAACAAATTTCGCGACAACATCATCCGCGTAATGACGGTAACCTAACAGGTTTTGCCCGCGCAGCAGCATCATTATTTTTGTGTTTGGCAGGGATTTCTTAAGTTTTTTAAGTCTCTCCCACGGATCTTCGTTTAAGAACCTGATACATGTATCGAATGTGGCTCCGCCCCAGGCTTCCAGCGCGAAAAAGCCCACTTTGTCGAGTTTATCGCAAATCGGCAGCATATCCGCTGTGACCATTCTTGTGGCAAACAGTGACTGATGCGCATCACGCAGCACCAAATCGGTTAATTTTACTTTTGGCATTTTTTCCTTCCTTATGAGTTATTTATTTTTTTTGTATTGCTTTACAGCGGCGGTAATCGCGGCTATTGTTCCGTCCTGTGTTTTCGCTGCCGCGGAAATCTGCGGCGCATCTTTTTCAACCGCGAATTTCGCGTCTATACCCTTGCCGATTTTGTAAAGCAGGTAAAACATAAAAATGAATATTACCGCCATACAGACAAGATGAAACACACTGCCTGCTTCCAGCATTTTACTCAACGTCATTTCCATCAAGGTCATAGTTCCTCCGTATCTTATTAATTTTATAGATAAAACAGCTTTTTTTCAAGTATTTTTTTATTCGCGGCGAGGGGTTTTATGCCGGGGTTGTTTATTCGTGGCGAGGGTTTAATACCCCAGAGCCCGCTTCGCGGGATCACTTCAGGGCGAATTTTCTCGGTATTAAACCCGAGACCAATACCTTATAAGAACAACATACCCCGTCCCTTTAGGGCGGGGTTGTTGATTTTAGCTTCTTCCTCAATTTACGGCGCTTATTTCGCTCTTTTGCCGCTTCCTTTGATTTTTCTCTTTTTATTTTAACATTTTTTTCCTCAATATTGTAAATGCGGATCGCTTCCCTGTCAGGCAGGAGAGAAGCGGCAATCAGCCAAATGACGCCGAATAATATCATAATAAAGCAAAGTATCTGTCCGGTTGAGAAACTGAACAGAGGATGGGCGTAAGCGGTTGGAAGAGTTGTTTTGACAAACTCAATACGGTAACCGAGGTCCGCGTCCGGCTCGCGGAAATACTCGATAATAAAGCGGAACAAACCGTAACCTAAAAAATACAGTCCGATTAAAAAACCCTTGAATGGTTTTCTGTTGCGGAAGAACCAGATGATTGCCCAAAGAACAATGCCTTCAAAAAAAGCTTCGTATAACTGCGAAGGATGGCGCGGCAGGTTTACCATTGCGCCTGTAATTTCGACGCCTGTTTTTTCCGCTATATCTATAACCCAGCTTTCGCCTGCCGGAAGCGGTTTTGCGTCCGGAAAAATCATTCCAAACGGGCCTGCGGTCGCTCTTCCGTAAAGTTCGGCGTTGATAAAATTCCCGATTCTTCCGAAAGTAAAACCAAGCGGAACAGCGGCGGCGAACATATCGGCGATTTCTCGGAAGTTAAATTTTTTAACTTTTGCGAAAATGACAGCAGAGAGAAACCCCATAAAAGCGCCGCCGTGGTAGCTCATTCCCTGAAGGCCTGTAAATTTGCCGTTACGGAACGGCCAGAAAATCAGCCAGGGCTGTCTTAAATAAATATCGGTTGTTTCATAAATCAGCGTTGAAAACAGTCTTGCTCCCAGAATCAGTCCGAGAATACTCCAGGAAAAAAGGCCTGAAAGATCGTCTGCGGACATAGGAAAATTCCGTTCTTTAATCTGCTTCCGGTATACCAAATATGCGGTCGCGAACGCAAAAATATACATCAGCCCGTACCATCGGACCGGTAACCCCGGAATTACTTCCGGCTTGAGCCATGAAGGAAAATATACCGGAAGCTTCGCTGAAAGCGCTGGTAATAGCGGCATTATACTTTAAAGCCTTTTTGTACTGCTTTTATCAGCTTCATCTTGATATAATTATTTTCCTTTTTTAATTTGGAAATTTCCAGCTGTTGGGATTTTACTGTCTCGACCAAGTCGCCCTGGCTCATCGCGCCTGAGTGAAGCAAATCTTCTATATATTCCATCTTCGCTTCAAAGTCATTCTCTGCTTCCATCTCCGCTTCCTGGAAACTGTCTTCGATCTGTTTATCATCGGGCGCATAGTTGTCTTCGGGGCTTTGTAAAATTTTATCCGCGATACGGTAAATAGCCTGTGATAAAACAGACTGCGGTTTATAAAGAAGAATCGGAAGCCTTGACGCAAGCGCGGTATCCTGAACTATGTCGCGGTAGATTATTCCCAGATGTTCAATCTTTAAATCAAGATATTCTTCGCAGGATCGCCGGACCTTCATTGCTATCTCCGCGCTCTTCGGTTCGTCCACGAGATTCATGACAAGGCGCGGAACAAGCGATTCAAGGCGCTTTGTAAATCTTTCATGAGAGACAGGATCTATTTTTTTTATCTCCGGCATAATTTTTGGGATGTAAAGTTTTGAGTGGCCGGCTCCGTCTTTCCGGATTTTTTCCAGATAGGCGCGGGAAGGAGAACCTTTGGTGAAGGAGTTGAACATCAGGTGGAATACAGCGTTTTTCAGGAAAACATACGCGTTTAATACAGCTGTTACCGCGGGCGCCGAGACTATGATACCCTGATTGGAAAGCAGGAAGAAATCCAGAATGGATTGATGCGTTCCCGCGCCCAGATCGAGGATTAAAATATCGGTATCTTCTTTCAGGGCAAGAAATTTTTTTACAAGTGCCTTTCGCTGAATTATTGACAGATTTGCCGATCCCGGTATTTCATTGTCTCCCGGAATAAAACGAAGTCCGCGTACGCTTGTATCGGAAATTATATCATTAAAATTTGATTTAATATTATTGAGGAATGTGCCTATTCCGTTTTTCGGAGATTGATGCCCAAGAACAAGATGCAGATTTGACGCTCCAAGATCAAGGTCGGCAAGCACAACCCTTTGTCCCGCCTGCGCGAAAGATATGGCCAAATTTGCGGAAACCATTGATTTTCCCACTCCGCCTTTTCCGCTCGCGATTGGAATAATACGCATTACTTGTCCTCCGATATATATATCTTCTGTGTTTCTTTAATTTTACCGGAATCCCTCATAACCGGTATAATTAAGACAAACGTAATTAAGTCAGCGCTTAATACTATACTTTCCATAATTGTAACCTGACCTGTTATTATAAACCAGCCCAGTAATATGAAAATACTTAAACACTTTCCTGCCGCGAAAAGCGGTATATAGGCTCTGTACCGGCCGGTATCCAGCATTATAAACAATGCCATTAACAGGTATAAAACAGCCGGGGAAATAAAAACAATTTCTACCGAAAAACCGTTTTGGTGACCATGCCCGATTAAAATAATTGCCAGAATTATAATTCTAATACATTCAATTGTAAAAAGTACGTTTTTTACAATGCTGATAATCTTCATTATATATAGAAAGTAGTGCGCAAAACAGGATTAATCAAGAGGGGAACTTTCGTCAGACCGCATGAAAGCGGCCTGACTCAGTTGAGGTTCAAGAGGGGAACTTTCGTCAGACCGCATGAAAGCGGCCTGACTCAGTTGAGGTTCAAGAGGTAAATACTGGATAAATGAATCATAATGTATTAAAATTTTATATGAGGTGGATTATGAAAAGAACTGGTTTGATTTTCATTATTATAGTTATTGTCTTGCTTCTGGGCTGTGAGAAGCCGCCTTTGGCGGAAATGGACAGCGCGAGAGAGGCTGTTTTCAGGGCTGAAAATGACGCTAACGCCGTTCAATACGCGGGCGGGACGCTTGCGCGCGCTAAGGATGCGCTCGGCCGAATGCAGGCGGAAGCTGACTCAAAGCGCTATGATGCCGCCAGAACTCATGCTAATGAAGCGATAACGGCGGCGGAAAAGGCAATCAGTGACGGAAACGCTGCCGCTCAAAGAGCCGGAACCGAATCAGCTTCTTTAATATCCGGCCTTAGATCTGAAATTGATGAAACCACAAGCAATGTCAGTTCGGCTCGTTATGCGCTGATGGATCTTGATTATAATGAACTGGAAAGAGGCATTTTAAACGCGCATAATACCGCAGACCGCGCGGAAATGGATCAGTCTTCCGGCAGGTATCAGGATGCCGCCGATAAGGCAAGGTCGGTGCGCGCAGATCTTGCAAATATTAACCAGGTTGTGGCAAATGCCGCTCCAATTGTAAAGAAATAGCCGTCAGCGCGGTGTAAATAATGAGGTGAAAGCCGGAAGCGATGAGTAAAAAAGGATTAACAAAATAATATGTTATTTCAGCGCTTGCGGAAAACAGGGCCGGTATTTTTTGCAGGGTATCAGGCCTTTTCAGCCGGCGCGGCTTTAACATTGACAGCCTGCTGCCGCAGAATAAACTTTATCATTTCTCTTTTGTGATTACATAAGCCGCCATTTCCATATCATCAACCTTGATATGGCTAATCAGCCAATCCCCGATTTTTGTAGTTACATTTACAATTAAGTCTTCATTGGGACCTTCATCATGCAGCTTTTTGGCCAGCTTTCCGGCTGTTACTTTAAAATCATCGTGGGTTTTTTTATGCGCGGAATAACCGCGGTATTTGTATTTTATCATAAGGTCTTCTTCAGTTTTAAAATGCATTACTGTGTAATCTGTAAGGAATGACAGCGTTTTTTGCACTTCATCAGCGCCGGTTCCGGCCCAGAAAGCTGAGGTAATATTATTCAGAGCGCCAAACAACTGGCGGTGCTGCCCGTCAATTATCTCATGACCGGTTTCAAAAACAGAATTCCATAAATATGCCATAAGTTTTCTCCATATAAAATGTTCTGTGTTAAGCCATCATTTCTATCTCTTCCAAAGACGGCGGCTGCGCTCCGTATCTTGTGCAAACGATGGCCGCCGCTTTGTTGGCAAAAGTCAGAGCCCCGCGTAAATCATCTTCGCCCAGATTTGCAATTTCGCTTTGTGACAATTTTCCTTTTCGATCCAGCGATACAAGGAACGCGCCGAGAAAAGTATCTCCTGCTCCTACCGTGTCAGCCAACTGCTGAATTTTTATTCCCTTAACTTCGGCTTTAATCACGTTTCCGTCATCGCGGCGAAGCAGAGCCGCCGCTCCCTGCGGGCCGAGCGTGATTATTGCTAACCGCGCGCCCAAATCAATTATTTTTTCCGGCGCTTTATCAGGTTTTGTATCAGGGAAAATATATTCAAAATCTTCGCTGGATATTTTAGCTATTGTGCAGGTGCCGGCCCATTTAAAAAAACGTTTCATATATTCATCACGATCTTTTATCATGAACGGGCGGATATTCGGATCAAACGCGATTACTTTGTTTTTTGCTTCTTTAAAAATAAATGACTCAATCGTCGCTGCGATTGGCTCCATGCACATTGAAATTGATCCGAAAACAATGCATGAAGTGTCAGGAGGCAAAAGCGGCAGTTCATTTATCGAAAGCAGTTTATCGGCGGTTCCTTCGTCATAAAAAGCGTATTGCGGCTGCCGGCCTTCTTCTGTTTTAATGAACGCCAGAATGGGGTTTTGTTCACACCGCAACAAAAGATCGTCCCTTACATTATAATCACTCAGCCTTTTAACCTGTAAGTTTCCGAAAAAATTCTGAGAAAGCCGTCCGAAAAACGCGGCAGGCGTACCCAGATTTCCTATCGCGATTGATATGTTATAGGGACATCCTCCCGGCAGGGGCAGAAAAACATCACCCATGCCGGGGACATTTCTCTGAAACATATCTATAACCGCTTCGCCTATACACAGAATCATATATTTATCCTATAATTTATTATAGCATTAAATTAACATATGAAAAACGAAAATTTTGATATTGAGATTTTAGACACAACTCTGAGAGATGGTTCTCAGGGGGAAGGAATCAACTTCTCAATCCGCGATAAAATCGCTGTTACGCAGGCGCTTGATGAACTTGGCATCGCCTGGATAGAGGCCGGAAATCCGGGAAGCAATCCTAAGGATTTAGAGTTTTTCCGCGCTGTTTCCTCCTTAAAATTGAATAACGCGAAACTTTGCGCTTTCGGCCCGACCCGCAAAAAAGACATAAAAGCCTCCGATGACAGCGGCCTTGCCCTGCTTCTTAATCAGAAAGAAAGAATACAAGGCGCTGTTATTTTCGGAAAAAGCTGGGATCTGCATGTAAATGATGTTTTAAAAGTGTCTCTTAAGGAAAATCTGGACATGATTTATGAGACAATAAGTTATCTTAAATCAGAAGGTCTTACTGTTATTTTTGACGCTGAGCATTTCTTTGACGGATGGGCTGCCAACAGAGGTTACGCGCTGTCTGCGGTAAAAGCCGCCGCCGAAGCGGGCGCGGATCGGATTGTGTTATGTGATACAAACGGAGGCTCTTTTCCGGACAGAATTTCCGCCGGTGTCAGAGAAATTGCCGGAATGCTGCCTGATCTGATCCTCGGCATACACGCGCATAACGACTGCGGCCTTGCGCTGGCGAATACTGTCGCGGCTGTACAGGCGGGATGCGCTCATGTTCAGGGAAC
>Ga0209755_10009674_pt1 | contig 10182 bp, 9 predicted proteins | sample TergutCo191P1_FD_187301 | JGI IMG/M metagenome (GOLD analysis project Ga0209755, IMG submission 187301) | Cornitermes sp. P1 segment gut microbial communities from Petit-Saut dam, French Guiana - Co191P1 (SPAdes) (version 2) | ecosystem: Host-associated > Arthropoda: Insects > Digestive system >...
CCCTTCATTCATGGTTTGGACCCATGATACCTTGTGGTGGACACTTGACACCATCAGAATTATAAGAGAGAATCAGCATCACTTCGACCTTTCTAGGTTATTGGCGTTGTTTGGACATAGACAACCTGAATGGCACAGTATGTCTCACATCATTTCAGTTGGCTGTTGTAAGCCCATCCCCAGGATTTGTAAGCATGTGATGCGGAATTGCATCAACTTTTTTGTGATGCTCTTCAAGATTGAAGTTAGCATTATTATAGACAAGCCATGTTTGCATTTCATGATGATGACATGATCTTATGTGAACCAGTTTTTGACACGTAGTGATATATTCAATAATATGACAAACACAGAAGTCACTTATCCGAACTTCACAGCCCACTGGCATCTTACTCCTTGCCTGTCCACTTCCTGCGGTGACTTGCAAGCTGAAACTACTCATTTGGGATGATGTGTTGTCATGCCTGGTGATTATACTTGGTAGCATCCCACACCTGGCAGAAGGCTTTCGCCCATCCTATGACAGTTTATAATGGTAGCATTTTGTCACCACGTGCATTATGCAGACATGGTGAACAATCTTTGGCACTTTGCCCATGTGCCATCACTATTTTAATTCTGAGTATTGTTTCTATTTTACAAACATATGCGAGGTTGCAATGCTATGAGGTACTGACTTTTGTGGTTTGTTAAAATGCTTTGTACCACAGGGTTCCACAGATTTTCCAAAAATCTAGGAGCCACATGCAAATTCTAGGTACCAGCAGAATTATATACAGCAGTGTAAAGAAATTGCCAAATTATGTAATTAATACCACTTAATGATACTTTGATTATCTCAGGAGCTCCTTATGGTTGTAAAATGTCAGATTATATATTGTCAGAAACAGTTATATATGTTTTTTACTGACAGTGTAAATTTTACCTGTTTTTAACAACACATAATCTGACATTTTACAACCATAGGGAGTGCCTGAGATAATAACTGTATCATTAAGTGTTTTTGTATAAAGCAAGTTCCATATTGAGCCCCCACAGTCCTGGAGTGACTTGTGAACCTCAGTGTAACCTGGTGCTTTCTACTTGGTGCATAGGAACTGATACACATTCTTGTACATAGGTCAAAAACTGCAATAATTATGCTGATAGTTTTAGGTGCCGCTGTACAAAATTTAGTCATTTGAGTGACCTGGTGCCTGGGATTTTTGCACTCATGCTGTACCATCTTGCAGATACAATATATCAGAAACATGGTCTTCAAGCTATATGCTGTGCAGATGGTGGATGTGTAACTGTTCGACACATGTGACAGTACTGTTGCCACTACTTTTTCCTCAACCCACATGTTTACTGGTTGACGGTAATATATTTGTGTATGGTGAAATTAGATCAGAAACACCGACATCCCGGAGCGAATGCAGCTTCGTGACTTTCCAGTTACTGCGGTTCCTGAAGGCTCTGATGAACTGGATGAAGAAGCAGAATGGATATATAAACAGGCCTTCTGCAAGCCAACAATTTCCAACCAGGTGTGTATTGTAAAAGAACTCTAGAGACATGTATAAAGCAATTCATGCTTGCCTTCTAGCTTTTCACTGCCTGTATGTAAATTGAGACACAAGCTGGTTGGCAGTTCTCTTGTACAAGGAAATTGTGTGCCATGCCACTATCTGATTAAGGGGTTCCATGCATGCCTGAAAAATGTTTCAGTAAAACAAATCGTCAGCTACTTTAGTAGTGAAGAGTGGTGTCCAACTCCCAGGCACATCTATACCACTGTAACAAATAATGTGACACTTTGAAGTTTACCATCCTTGATTTATAGAATAACATTTCAGATTTCAGTATGTCATTTTTCCAGGTCTGTGAATCTGTATCACTTTTTATATACTCTCTCTCTCCCTGTCTCTCTCTTTCTGTCTTTTCTTTTAATAAAGTTTCTGCAGACATCACATCTGTACACATTTAGATATAAGGGAATAAGATGACCATTTTCCTTTTCCAATTATTTGTTCAGTTACTCATCTGGTGAATTTTCTTTGGTGATGGTTGGTGTATTATCCTTCTGAAGTACATGTAACTGACTGTCAACAAGAAACAATTATTTAGTATTGTGTTGCACCATTGTTGAATACAAATATAAGTGGTTGAAGCTGATTGACTTGTCACTAGAATACAGGAGAGTGATTCACACACGGATTGCATACTTCTTATAGTGACAGCATAGTAAGTTAAAAGTACTGCATTACTTCCTGCATTCTGTCATCCAGCAAAATGATTGTTTGCATGTAGGACCAAACTTCTCTGATGGGTGCAGATAAGGTAGAAAAAGCTGCTGAGTCAGTTGCCACTTGTGTCATAGTTGTAGCTTGTGTTGACCATAGGTAAGAACTTGTGTAGTGAGGTTATATATTATGCCCCCTGTGATTTGTATTTTTTAAAAAAATGGTAGTTTTGAAATGAAGCAGAACTGCTGCAGAAACATGTGAAATGTTAGAGTTTGCTATTAGAGAGGAAACAACGTTACTGAAGTGTGTAATTGGTTTTTTTAAATTTAAAGTGGATAGGGACCTATTCACATGTCGTGTAAAGTGACGTTGTTATCTGCAGCATTGCTAGTGACGTGGGTTTTGTTTTGTGGCATTACTGACTGGCTGTGTTAATGCATTATAATGGAAGCCCAATTGACATGTATTACTTTGAAGCCATTCTTCAGGATTTTCAGACCTCACAGCATACACCATACCAGTAATTTTTAACTTCCTGATTTCTTCATTAGGAAGGCCATGCAAATCTTCCAAACCTGGAAGATGTTTCTACCATGTTCAAACAAATGTCCCTGGTTTCACGGAAGACCCGATACACTCCACGTGGCCTGCAGCCATTTATTTTTTCACAGTGCAGTTGTGTCATGAAGTTTTCTGGAGATTAATCTCAAAGCAGCATTTCAAGGATGCAGTCACATGTTTGTCAGTGGGCTTGATAATACCTGTGGCTTTGGAATGTAGAAGCTTAACAGTTATGAGATCATAGGCCATTGTTGGAGAGCACAATGCTGTCACTTGGATGAGATGGTTTATTGTCTGCTTGCCCCTGTAACCCCCTCTCTTTCAGAGAAGCCTAAATTGGAACACAATGCTTGCAGGAATAAATTTTTAAAAACTTCTCTCCTTTTTTGGCTATAATAATGAAAAAGAATGCAGTTTGCTCTCATACCCTTGAATGATTGTTTATTTATTTATTTATTTATCCATTATAAGTTTCAGTTCTTGATTTCTGGATGCGTTTGTACAACACATAATCATAGGGTGTTCTGTTGACTGTCCCTAGGAACACACTTATCCAAAAACCAAGGGTTCTTTGTGATTCAGTGTGACCTGGCAATGATTATAGAGAACATTTTGCTCTGAAAATGTCAGATGCTCTACGAATGTGATGGAGTATCCCATTACTGCACTCAGATCATCACACACTATCTGAATCAGCAATTCCCTAACCAGGGAATTATTTGTGGTAGTGCACAAAATTGACCACTGTGGTGAAAGTATTTGAACCTGTTAGATAACTATGTATGGGGCTGTGTTCATGCTGTGGTATATGCATGCAAGATGTATATGGGAGAAGAACTACTTTGGTGATTTCTCATTGCTGCAAGACATATAAATAATGCTGCAGTGGTTTGTAAAGTTACACATTCCCTGGTCACATGGTTCAGAAAATGTATCTAAGCAGATGAAGGCTACTCTGAACAACATCCATGAGTAGTGACAAATGTTAACTGTACCTGTTCTCTTAACAGTTAGAACCAATATGTACACCATGTGCTTCTGCCTTTTATACTTCATTCAGTTTACTCATAGTTGTGTAAATGTTGTGGATTGGATCTGTATGTGCATCACAGTTCTGGCTTTGAATTGCTTGTGGAATTATATGCTGCAGTATTGAATTTTTAAGTCCTGGAATATTCTGTATATGTTTGTTGTGTGTCTTAGCGACTAATTATGAATAGGAGCAGACAGCATTGTAAGATATCCATGAATTTATCTTTCAGTGATCACATTTAATGAAAAAATTTATATGTATAGCAGTACAGTTTCTTGTATGAATTTCATTATGGTAGTATAAATGTGGCCATCTTTTTCAAGGTATTGAGGTTGAATATCTGTAACAAAATATAATTTTGACAGTTTCATCTTGAAGTTTCACTGTGCTTTGAATAAAATTTTAGCATTTCAGGAATTAAATGTGTGATTTAAGGTTTTAAAGGCAGTCTTAACCAGTCTGATGGATATTCCACAAAGTCTTAGCTTTGTATCTTATCAACAAACATTTTCCCATTTGTTTTTTAACTGATGTACATAATGTCCCTACATTGTTTACAATGTGTACACATTTCAACATTGTCCAGGATGGCCATGGTGGTGCAGATGCCCGTGACAGAGCAAGAAAAGGACCTCAAACCATTGGAAAGATTAAGAAGGCTCTGGATTTCATGAGAAATCAACATTTTGAAGTACCGTTTATTGCATTTTATAGGAAGGAATATGTTCAACCAGAACTGAATATTAATGACTTGTGGAAAGTTTACAAGTTTGATGAAAAGGTATGCTACTTTTTGTAAGTTCTAATTTTTAAATGCATAATTGGCATTTGTGATGTAACTTCATTAATGATTAATATGTGGACAGGCAGTGATCATTTGATTTTGAGCAGGTGCCAAGGAAGTTGCTTTATATTTTACATTGAACTCTGTGTGCCATATGATGATGATTTATAGTGCAGCATTACTTTTCATAGTAAAATGAAAAGTAAAGAGTCACAATTATGTTTGATGGTATCTTGCTGCATAATTTATTGTGACATGTTGCAGCATCTTTAAAAAAGTTATCAGGGAGCATAAAATACACAAGGAAAGATTATCATATACACCACAGTAAAATATTGCTGTTCAGGGTATTGTAGTAGGAAGTATATCCTCAACAGTGAATGCAAAAGGTGGCCTCATAGTTGTTACGATTATGCTAGTTGTGTGTAATATTAGGGTAGAATAGCCATTAAATTAAAATTAGACAACTTATATGTATGGAAGTTAAACTCCTTCAACCGGATTCTATTCCAATTAAAGAAGAAATGGTTCCCCTCAAGGTCTGTTTAGCCTAGATAATGCTACCCTTGCACATTGAAACTATGAGGTAATGGTTGTAATATATTTTAAGATATTTCATTTCCTGTTTGTCTATTTATGACTCTCTGATCACCAGTCACACTCTAAAGGTTGGGATCTGAACTACATTGAATAGTAATATTTGAATGTGGTGTTATAATCTTTTGTTTTGTATTTTACACTGCCTGGTGATAGCTTTTTAAATGAAACTAAAACATGTTGCAATAAATTATGCAACAAGATACCATGAAAAAGTTGTGATTGAGTGGCTTTACTTCTCACACTATGGTGTATAAGTCACAACAGGATGTTCCATGTAAAGATATTACTTTTTATTTTCATTATCATTGTGAGCTTTCCAGCTTGAAAAATAATGCCAGGTTTTGCTCCCCAAACTCAGGCTCCTTTTACCACTGTGAAACCTTTGAGTGGAAAGGATCCTTTTTTAAATCACCTGTGCTGACTTAAAATTAATTTTAACATTGAAAGTAGGAGGGATATAAAATTGCAGTTTTGCAAATTTTTAATTCCATTTTTCTTTTCTTTAATGCTGGGTCCTTTTGTTATGAATTGTGTGAAATATAGCTCTAATTTTTTAAAAAAATCGGAGGCTGCAGGTTGAACTAATACTGTAAATAGCTAGTGACAGTCAATTTCTCTGAACAATATTTGCTAGTTTCATGTAAAAATGTTATTTCGTACTGAACTTTGTTGTTGAGAGAGTATACATAATTAGTAAAAGTGTGCCCTAAAACAGGCCATGAAGGCCAAGAGGGGGAATAGAGTTATAGCTGTACCCATTCTTTAACTTTGGTGCTAGGTGTAGATGGTTGGTCATTGTCATGCCCTGGCTGCTTTACCCCAGTACCCATTGTACAAGAGGCTGTATGCAACCTAGGGCTGGTCTGGACAGGTGTGGAAAATCTCACCTCCACTGGAATTCCATGCCTGGACCATCCAGTCTGTACATGTTTAGTTTGTATTACAGTATGTGTTCTGTGCCCATAATGTAAACTAATACTGTGAATTTGTTTCTAACTCTGTGAAGTCAATTTTCCCCAACTTAAGTGGGTGACCATCATTTTTAAACCTTTGTCATCACCGCTGCCACCACTTAGAAATTGTTCTACTCATGGTTATAATACTACATTTTTCTACTAGTGACTTTTCTCAGTTTTTTTTATTTACCATGATTTTTCACTGCTGTTCATGAATTTCCTCATTTTTTCACAATTTTGTCAGTGGTGCCAGTTACGAACTCGGAAGATGAATCTGATTGCATTATTTGAAAAAATGCGGGATTATCAGGCTGAGCAGTTGATGAAAGAATGTGACAAACCTATTCCTGATAGTGTTCGACTGCTGAAGGAAGAGGACATAGACAGGTAATACTATTTTGTTCTATTTCTATTGCTTGAACACAACATACCAACACATGCCCTGCTGTGCATACAATTGTTAGTTTACACTTGCGGGCCAAGATTAAGAAGAGTGCCTTAGAATTGCTTAATCTGGTACCCACAGGACCAGACAGGTGCTGGATTATTTAAATTTTCTGGATTGTCAAACTGAGAATTGTTTCTATGGTCATGTAATATACAGAGTGTCTGAATGATATGTATTCCAAAAAGAAAAATCAGATCAGGAAAAATGTTGCAGACACTCTTGTCCATTGAGCACCATTAAGAAGGTAAACTTTCAAAGTTTTTCTCCATATTACCCTATAAAGCATAACATTCTCTTTGGTGTAGTAGAATGCTTTTTGTGTACTCTGTATGTGGGTAACCAGAGGAATGCTGTGGCTTAGAGGCCTTATTTCTGGTTATTTTCAAGGACTGACAGCCGAATTCTACATTGCTTTTGATGTAGAAACCCTTAATACTGAGTGTAAGATTCTTGGTCTCAAGAAGTGTTTGGTAGTTAGACTCAACTGTAATGTGGATGTTTGTAGCTGTATGAACAAAAAATTATCAAATATATGTTAATAAATGATACAGAATTTAATTCCTTGTAGTCTATACTGTGATTTCTCAGGAGATGGACAGCATCTGTTAGAGAAAATATATAATTTGGATGGTGATGGTGTAGTGAGTGATCATTGGTAGTAGGGGGGAGAAGGGCGAGAGAGAGAGAGAGGGGAGGAGGGAGAGAGAGGGTGTGAGCAGAAGTGTCGGCTCTTTTTTATCATTTGTAGGTATGTAAAGAACCTTACATTTCTGTTTACTGGGCTGCTTGATCACAGTATTCTGATAGGAAGTACCTGGATTAATCTGCCCTGTTTTCCATTGTCTTGAGTGTAGAATCCTTTTCATTATTCATCATATTTTTTTTGCGTGCATGCTTAAAACTCCACATTTACCCATATTGTAAGCAACCGATATTAGACACAATAGGACATGAAATAATAAAGCTCCTTTGTTTGTAAACAACATATAGTAAAAAAAAACACTTGTGTTTTTATGCTTGTGAATCTCATTTGCAATGGGGGAAAACTCATGTGATTATCATTCGTTGACTAGGGACCGAAATTTGCAGTGGCAGATTAGTGTGCTGCTGTCATAACAGGAGATACACTCCTATTATGAAGCTTCTAGGCATACAGTGACTCTGGTTTGAAATGTTGGAAACTAAAGGTTTTGCTTCCTGTTCCAGTGTACTTGCTTTCTGTTTACGCCCACCAGTATTATCCTATTTTTATTTCAGTAAAATCATCATTGTTCTGCAGTCAGAGCTCATGAGATTAAAAAAAAAACCTCTAGTATCATATATTTCAAGCTGGAGGTTGCTGAGATGCTTAGAAGATTCATAACAGTATGCAGGATTTATGTTCTTGTACTGGGGACTGTAAAGATTACGTGTTTTCTGGGATGTGGCCCTGTGGAATGGGGTAGAAGTTTCTACATGGCACCACATTGCTTAAGACTGTATTCTTCATAATGGGAGCTAACAGGTGGCAGTGCCCAGGTTCACTTTAGTGGATTTTGCCTTTGAATCAGCTAACAGGATAAAAGAAGATTTAAAAACAATGACTGTGATCTGTTAATTTTGTTTAGACTCCGAGCAGTGCAAACCACAGAAGAATTAAAAGATGTCCACACACATTTTCTGCTGTACTACTCTCATGAAGTACCAGAAATGCAGAAGGCATGGCGAGCCAAAGAACGTGAAGCAGCACAAATGGCACGAAGGAATAGGCTCAGGCGTCGAGTTAATGTAGAAGGAGAAGATGGTGAACAGGTAGAAGGTGATGATGTACAAGATCAGGAAAATGAGCTAGAGGAAGTGGAAGATGAACCTCCAGAAAATGAAACTCTGAAACAAGCTGTTCGAAGTGGCCCCTACTCAATGTGTAGGAAAGCTGGACTGGGTAAGTTTGTAGACCCAAGTAGATTACATCTGTAAGTGAGCATACAAAAAGGTTAGGTGCAGCTTAGTGAAGTGATTGTAACTGACTGCTTGTAGAGAAGATGGCGAACATTTAATTCTTGACAGAGGCAGGAGTTCTGTGTGCCATGATACGGAGATGAGCTCTGGTGCCCATCCATTCTCTTATCCAATGGAACTAGAGGTTTTTTCACTAGGATTGAGGCGGCTTTGTATATGAAGCCAACCACTTACCTTTGTTTAATGCTGAAGCCTTCAGTTGATATTTCACCTCTATGACCCCATACTCCATCTTTGTGGTGTACTTTGTCCTGGGTTTATCCCTGTGTTATAATCCAGAGCCAAATTCGCTGACAGAATGTTACTGACATGTGGCTAGGGTAGCCTATTTCACAGTGCATAGATTGTGCTGTTGAGGATGGTGTGGGTGATGATTTGAATGGTGATGGGTTAGAAGTTGTAGATAGTGACAGTTATTGCCTGTTTGGAGGTACTCTGCCCTAGCCTTAGCAGAGATGGCAAGTAATGTGACCTAGGTTTGAAGTACCTTTTGTTTGCAAGTCAGGAGTGTAACCATGGCACTGACATGGTCAATCACTATTTTGACTTAAGTACTGAATTAGTGTTGTTTTGGGCTGCCTTATTGTGGATAGCAATTGGACAGCATTTGGTATGTGGAAATCCTGTTGCAAATTGTAAAGTTGGCATTAACATAACATAACAGATAATCAAATTGGCTATCATATTATGAACTAATAGCACAGAACTCTTGAATGAGCCTATTTTAGTGGGTTAAACACATGACTATTATAATTATAATTATCACCAGCACCACAACTTCATATGTAGAATGGAATAGTGTAAGATAGTTGCTACTGCTGCTGCCATTGCCGCCACTACTGCTTGTACTACAGAGGTGGTGGCAACATGCAGCAAGGCCAGCAACAGTGTTGTTTTTATAACTGTTGATTTATGTGTTGACTGAACAGCACAATGGTCAGTTACAAAGTCACAAATATAGAAACACCCAAACAAACAAAAAGTAAGACAAAAATGGAACATAGGACAAAGGACACAAAACAGTACACTGCAATCAAATGAGAAATAATTTTCCAATTATGAAGAAAATATTATACATACCACATTTTCTGGACCAGAAGGCACATTTTTTTTGTGAAATGTTGTCTAAAATACTCCTTTGTCTTATATTTTGGAGGTAAAGTGGATGAGTGCTGCTATGCAGTGTTTCTTTTCTTTTTTTTATTTTACAGTATACTTTATATTATTATTATTGCCTGGCCTATGGAAATGAGGCTGTGCTTGCTTTCAGAGCTCACCTTTTGTGTAAAGAAGTATAAGAAATTGCTGAGGAGCTGTGCCCTACCTTCATTGTATGTGAGACATCAACTCATATATTCCTTACCCTGTTTCCTGCTGTGATCCACATGTGCTGCAGTCAGAAGTGTTTTGCGTTCAAAATAGTGATCCCTTGGTCATGGTAATGCATTCTAGATTAACCCTTCAGCGTGGGGGCATTTAAACCCCAGTTCATACTGTGATGTGGGAAGGCTTTTTTACGGGGTATTTAAATTATGGTCTAAATTGCAGAGAAAAAAATGAAGAAATAATTTCTA
>Ga0209755_10009675_pt1 | contig 10182 bp, 7 predicted proteins | sample TergutCo191P1_FD_187301 | JGI IMG/M metagenome (GOLD analysis project Ga0209755, IMG submission 187301) | Cornitermes sp. P1 segment gut microbial communities from Petit-Saut dam, French Guiana - Co191P1 (SPAdes) (version 2) | ecosystem: Host-associated > Arthropoda: Insects > Digestive system >...
CAAACAGGATTTTGGTTTTCGAGCCTTTTATATCCTGCTCAAGATCGGATCGCACAACGCGGCGCAGTTCTGTCGGTTTGTGGGTTCATTTTAAAACCCTCACAAGCCTTGGCGCAAAACATATCGTTACTTTTCAGCTTCATTCCGACAAATCAAAAACAATGCTTGACCCTGCCTTCTGCGCGATTGACGATATACCTGCTTTGACTCTTTTAAAAGTTCATCTCTGCGACAACTACATCAAAACTTTTGACAGACTGGAAAACGAGGTGCGCAGCAATTGGGCATTTTGTTCTGTTGACGCCGGCGGAGAGAAACTTGCCCGCGTTTTTGCCAACTCATTCGGAGCGCCTCTTGTTGTCGCTCACAAACAGCGTGATTATTCAAAACCGAACACAATCGAATCAATCAACATTCTTTCCGCAGAGCCAATCGAAGGCAAGAGCCTCTGGATAGTAGACGATTTGATTGATACAGCAGGCTCCGTAGAAAAACTAATCCGCGTCCTTGCCGGTTTAAAACCCAAAGACATCAACATAATTTCCGTTCACGCTCTTTTTTCATCGCCGGCGATAGAACGCCTCGCGGCTCTTTCCGATGAAGGCTTACTCAACCGCATGATTGTCACCGATACTGTTTGCTGCTCCTCATACAAACAGATCATAAGCGGTCTTGAAGTTGTCCAATCCGCGGAACTCGCCGCGCAGATAACCAAAGCAATCATCAACAATGAATCAATGAGCAAGCTCCTTCGCCCTTTCAATGCCGGGATTTATCTGGAAGGAAAATAAACAAGAAGCTCACACAGAGACACAGAGGCACAGGAATTACTTCCTAATCAAAGTGATCCCTCCGTGTCTCCGTGCCTCCGTGTGAAATCTTTTAACTGCGTATCAAGAATAATTGTCACAGGTCCGTCATTTACATACGATACCATCATGTGCGCTTGAAACTCTCCGCTTTCGCAGATTAGATCATGCTGTTTTACAGCGCCGATAAAATATTCGTATAGCTGTTTTGCTTTTTCGGGGGGCGCGGCTCCGTTCCATGAAGGGCGCCTTCCCTTTCGCGCGTCTGCGAGTAAGGTGAACTGAGAGATCACAAGAACGCCTATGGAGCTTTTCCTATCTTCATGCCTACTGTTATCAGCTAAATCTTTAAGCGACAGATTCATCTTTCCTTCAGTGTCGTTAAATATTCTAAGGTATGCTGTTTTTTCGGCGAGCCAGTCGGCGTCTTTCTCGCTGTCGTCATGGGCGACGCCAAGATAAACAAGAAGACCTCTGTCAATTTTGCCTTTGACTATTCCGTCTACGGAAACAGCCGCGTCATTCACACGCTGGATAACAGCTTTCATTCTTTACTCTTTTAATTCTCCAGCCTGCCGGATTGATGTATCGCGACTCCGACAAGACTGAAATCCGTAAACGAAGAAGAAACTGCGATTTTTCCGAGCACTTCAAGCGGGCGTTCTGTGTTTATCGCTACAGGATTGTAAAAAATGACGGGGACAATGCCTTCAAGGGTTCTTCGCGTGTCGTAGCCGATAAGAAAATCAAAGCGTGTGTATTCATCGGTTATTTCAACATTAGTCGCCATGCCTCTCCATATCACATGCACGTCTCTGTAAATAACAGGCTCGTTTTTTACGGATGAATACGAAGGAATATCCTCGCGGCGGAATGTGTCGAAGCCGGGGATTTCCGTATTTTCCAAAATAAGACGGGCTTTATTTTTTAAGTTTTGTGACGCGTTAGACTCCAATATGCGGTTAATGCTGACCTTTGCTTCTTCGTCTCGGTAATTTGTAAAAAGAGATAAAGCGCGTTCATAGAGAGCTATTGCCTGACTGTTTGTCAGTATATATCTGTAATAGCCGCCGGTTTCAACAGGTTCTTTTTTGTCCTGGCTTGTTAGGTGAAATTCAGCGGCAGGCCGATCCGGCTGTTTTTTTAATATATCCGGCAGTGCTTTCAGCGCGAAAAGAATTCCGAATACTAAAACCACGGCCAGAGAAAGAATTATTAATCCTTTAAAAATCGTTTGTTGATTAATAATACTTGCAGGAATCGGCGGGTATAATTTCGCGAGCCTTTCCGGCGTCATCCATTCCGACAATTCCTGCGTTGTATTTTGTTTTCTTATGATATTAAGAGCGTTCTTCGCTATCCTGTTTTTTGGATCTTCCTCCAGAATATCAAGATAATAATCCACTGCCTGAACAGTATTCGGGCGTTTTAAATAAAGAACGGCAAGTCCCAGCAGGGTAGAAACATCTTTAAAATTATGGCGTTTTGCGTATTGCAGATATTCATGCGCTTCGAGAAAATTCCCTGAATAGAGGCTTATTATTCCGTAAAGCTGACAGTATTTAAACGAGCCGTTATTTCTGTCCTCTTCATCTTTTAAAAGTTTAAAAGCCCCTTCATAATCTTTTTTTAAGGCAAGAAGAGCGGCTTTGTTTAAAATTGGATCCGGTTTCATATATTAACGCGCTTAATTACTGTGCCTGTGGATTATTCTTTCAATTTCTTCAATATCGTGTTCTGTAAGAACAATATCCCCGACAACAAACAAATTGAGAACTTCCTTCATCCTTTTTAAAGTTATTACGCTTGGATGTTCATTATTCTGCATTGCTTCCCGCAAAGCCTCCCGTTCAATTTCTGCGATGTTTATACTGCGTAAAGATGATTCGGAAATTATATAAACATTTGTTATTTCCAGCCCGGGAGGACGATACCACGCAATATCTTCTGTTGTAAGATAGATTGAGTAACTTACGGAACTGCCGCTTGAGATAACAACAGGTTCATAAAAATAACAAACAGCCGAATCATTTATTGAATAAGGAAGATTTGTAAAAGATCTACCCTCCGCGTAATTGAGCTTCCAGGGAACTTCATTGAGTCTTTTCCAGTTCGCGAAATGAATAAAATCGGGAGCTGCGGCGCCGCTGTCAACAGGATTGGCGATGCTTCCCATTAGAGAAACTATTTCTCCTTTTGACATCCAGAATCTTTCGCCTGAGGAGCTGTTAACTATCATTTCCGATGAAATTGACTGATTGTCCGTAACAAACGGCTGCATTCCTTTTTTTTCGCCCAATTCGGTATCAAGAAGGAATCTTAAGCCAACCAGAGCGTCCGCAGCGCTTGTGTTGGTAATCATGATCGTAATCATAATCCCGTTAGCGTTAGGTGAATTTTCCGTTTTGACGGGCGAAAAAACCTGCGTTACCGTTAAATACGGAGAAACAAAAACAAGAGCCGGATCTCCTTCGTATCTTTCAATACCGGCTTTAAAATCCTTCGATCTTCCCAGCCGGTGAATTTTTCCGTTAAATGAAAGAGTCATGTAACTTGATCCCGGATTGCGGCTGATAAACAACGGTTCGTAAACGGAGGAGAAAGCGTTTGGAACATACGACAGCGAGAAACTTCCGAGCTTTTCATTTAGAATTAACCGCACAAATCCGTCAGGCTGCGGCGCAGGAATAAAAGGGGCGTCATAATCAATATAAAAAGAATTGGTTGTCTGTTCATTTGTCGTTCCGCATCCTGCAAGAAAAATAATCATTATGACAGTAATTAGTTTCCCGCGAAAAATCACCATGCTCCTCCTTCCAGTATGCCGTGTACATGGCTTTCAAGTTGAATTGCTTTTTCAATCAGATTATTCCCGTTGCGCTGATCCGCCTGATTATTTTCAGGATTGGTATAAGAAGGCACTTCGACAGAGGCTTGAGCCGCGGGAATGTTCTGGCTGCTGCCTTGTGAATTGGAAAGTTCCGCGATGCGTCTCTGGTAAATATTTAAAGTGTGTTCATAAGTTCTTATTGTCCGCTGATAATCTTCGCTTGTCCGAAGCGATTCTTCGTGGCTCAATTGGAGCAGCGCTAAAAGCTCTGTTTCAATCTTCTTTTGTTTGATTAAATCTATGCGGTACGCGGCAGCCTCAACCTTGGGGCTTTGCGGATATCTTGCCAGAACCCACGAAAAAAACTTTTCGGCTTCGTCATATTGAACCATCGTATAGAGACATTCGCCCATCCAGAAAAAAGACGCCGCTCTGCGATCCGCCGCTACCCTGTCCGTATCGGTGGTTTCAGCATTGTAACGGTTAAAAAGAAACAAGGCATCTTCATAAAACCCCTGAATGTAATAAACCCTCGCGCGGTGGTAAAGCATATCCCGCGTATATGTCGTGTTTGGCGCCTGCCTCTCAAGTTCATCCATATCCCTAAGGGCGGAACCGTAATCAGAATAGGCCAGCTCGCTTAAAATAACCCAATAAAGCGCCTGTGACCAGTCATTAATATTTTGAGCAAGCTCCTGTGACCTGCGGAATTCCATTGCCGCTTCCTGCCAGTGAGACAGAGCGTAAAGCTGCGCTCCATTTTGAAACCTGCGTGCATACTGCGACTGGCTGCTCTCCTGAGCGGCTAAAAAACCTGCCGAAAACACAAGCATGAGCAATAATACTGAAAGAATCCGTTCTTTTTGCATCATACACTTATTATAACAAATTTCGGGACAAAATGCAAAAATTTATGTGTAAATAATGGTGCATGGCACCAAATTTTATAATTTTTGAAGGTTTGCAATCAGCTCCTTTTTTTCACTGCTTCCAAAAAAAGCCGATCCCATCACCAGGGTATCGGCCCCTGCGCTTATAGCGTCTTTAGCTGTTTTTTCGTTAATTCCGCCGTCTACTGAAATGCGGAAATTTAAGCGGGCTTTTTCCCTCATTACTGCGAGTTTTTCGACTTTTTTTAAACATTCCGGGATAAGCGACTGGCCGCCGAAACCCGGATTTACGGTCATAATCAGAGCAATATCGATGTACGGCAGGATGTCTTCAAGAACAGAGCATGGAGTTGAAGGGACAAGCGATATTCCGGCTTTACAGCCAAGGTTTCGGATTTCTGTTAAATATTTTTGGGAATGGGTTTCCGCCTCGTAATGGAATGTTATATTGTCCGCTCCCGCTTCTGAAAATTGGCGGATAAAGCTGCCGGGGCGGACAATCATCAAATGTATGTCAAGAATTGCCTTTGTTTTTGCTCTCAGGGCGCGGACAAGCTCCGGGCCGAAGGTGATATTGGGAACAAAAGAGCCGTCCATTACGTCCATATGTACCCAACCAGCGCCGGAATCATCAATTTGAGATATAGCGCCTTTAAAATCCGAGTAATCCGCGGCTAAAATTGAAGGAGAAACAATCGTTTTATTCACTTTTATTATCATACTCCCCTGAGATACTATTGTCAAACAATAAAAAAATGGTATAATGGACAGGGAAGTAATGGATAAAATACAAGCTTCGGGGCTGTTAAAGGAAGCCTATGAAAAATTAAAAGCCTCCGACGCAATAACTGCTTATTCTCTTATGGAAAGAGCTTTGGATTTTGATTATGAAAATGAAGAAATCAAACATGCGTTAAAATGCGCGCGCTGGTGGCTCTCTCAAATCAAAAGGATTGACGATTTAAAAAACCCTTACGAAAAGGGCTCTTTTTTAATTTCTCTTTTAAAACAGTATTTTGTTTTTCTTGAGTCCATAAACCAGGGAGCGTATTTTGAACAGTGCCAGTATGCTGTTCGTTATTTTGTCTATTCAAGCGCGCTCTTTTTTTTTAACGGCTTGTTATCTGTTCCTGCAAATGCGCATGATTCGGGATTACTTCTTTTAACCGGACGCTGTTACAAAGGTCTTGGTAACTATGACGACGCGCTGAATTATCTTGAGCAGGCCGTCAGTATCAACAAGGAGGACGCCGAAATTTTAGCGGAACTGGCTGATGTAAACGCCATGATTTCGCAGACAAAAGACGCTAAAGCTCTTTTTCGGGAAGCGTTTTTTATTGATCCATTAAAGATTGATCTTCGATTTATGGAGTCGGCTCTTATCCTGAAATTACGCGACAAAGCCGCGGAACTGGGTTACAAGGACGAAGCGTTAAACGAATGGATACCTGTCTACGGTTACATCTGGAAAATTTTTTCCGTAAAGCGCGAGTTAAAACAAATGGAATTGGGCAGACTTAAACAGGCAATCTTTTCTATGGAAGCCGAATATGAATCCAATCCGTCAAGGAGGGAAAAAATAAAGCCTCGGCTTTTAAATCATTATTTCAGGCTGGTTGATTATTATGAAATAGTACATGAGAATTCTTCTCTTCTTGAAGAAACTTTGTTAAAGATAAAACTTACAGATCCGGATATTTATAATATGTATACCGGATGATATGAATTAAATATTTTTTTAGGAGTAATTTTTTATGAATACAGAAACAACAGGAGCGGTTACAACGAACGCTGAAACAGCAAAATCTCCCGTTCAATCGGAAGCGGCTCTTATTTTGTTGAAAAACCTGCAGGATACTTTGAATGAAGAAAAATGGACAAGGGCAAGCCTTGGAAATTATTCAACTAACCAGTTTAAAGAACTTGACACAATCCTTAAATCCGCGAAGGAAGAGAAAGTAATTAATGAACTGAAGAAAAACTGCGATGATCATTTAGCTCACACAAAAAACAGCATTATAGCGCTTTATCTTTCAGGAATGATCGCCCTTTCCCGCCAGATAATTGACGATGCCGCGATGATCAATCTTGTTTCAATCTTTCTTGATAATCACAAATGGAACATTGTCAAATACCTTTGCGAAAGAATTCTCGATCACGGAGAATCAAAATACGCGCTGCGTACGCTCGCTGATTGTTATAAAAACGACAATGAGGAAGAAAAAGTTTTCAGCATTTGGGAAAGGCTTGTAAAGGTTGATTTTGAAGAATGTGATATTGTAAAAGCCCTGGCGGAACACTACGAGAAGCAGAATAAAAAAGAGCAGACAATTGACTACTACAAAAAAGCATTGCATCGTTATGTCAACAAAGGTAATTTTTCCAATGTAAAAGAAATTTGGGAAAAACTTGTCGCGATTAACACCGAAGATATTGATTTTTTCCTTCATATTCAGAAGAAGATCGCGAAAACAATCAGCGAAGAAAAAGCTGTAATCCTGCTCAATGAGCTTTATTCAGAATACAAAACTCTTGACATTGATACCGCAATCAACATCTTAAAGATTGTTCTTGATTATGATGATAAAGATAATCACGCCAGAAAAGAAATAATCGATTGTTTCAGAAAAAAATATTCATTTCACAGCCAGCTGGAAGAATATATCCGTATATCAAATCTTTCGCAGAATTACCGTTCTGTTCATCAGGCGATTTCTGATTTTGAAAAGCATATTGCGTTTGACAAGCACAACTATGTTTACCACCGCACATGGGGCGTCGGAAGGATTGCCAGTATCGCGGGCGATGTGATTAAAATTGATTTTTCAAAAGAAAGAGATCGTTCCATGTCTCTCAAAATGGCGGTTGAGGCATTAAAAACATTATCCAAAGAGCATATTTGGGTAAAAAAAGCCACAATGAAAAAAGAGGAACTCCGGGAAAGAATAAAAGATAAAAAAGACGATGTTAAAAACGAAAACATAATCTGGGCGCTGAAAACAATTATAAAAAGTTTTGACAATGCCTGTGACATGAAACGTATCAAACAGGAACTTTCCCCTGCCCTTCTCTCTGCCGGCGAATGGTCAACATGGAGTTCCAAAGCGCGTGATATTTTAAAATCCAATCCGGATTTCGCGGTAAGCCAGGACAACAACGATATCTTTATGGTGCGCGAGCGGCCTGTTACCGTTACGGAAAAATTGCATAACGAGTTTATAGCTCAGACTGATTTTTACGCAAAAGCCGCGGTTATACGCGATTATGTTAAAAGCGATCAGACATCTCCTTATTCCGATTTATTTTCGGAAATGTTAAAGTATTTTATTGATTATCTGAATAAGACTGACTCTAAGACAGACAGCAAATCTTCACCTTCAGCGAAGTCAAACTCCGAATACGCCGTCGCTTCTTTTCTTCTGATAAATGAGCTTGCCTCGCACGAAGACAAGGAAAAGAACGAAAAGAAATACAGCCACATAGTTTCAGAAATCAAAAAAAGTTTTGCCGATATTATGCAGAATAAAACTCCTGAGGAATTTTCGGCTTTATTTAAGAAATTAAAGGATAAAAATCTAAAAGAGGAATTTCTTAAAAATGTAAAACTTTTTATTCCACAGTGGCCGGATGTTTATATAAAACTTTTTTCGGTTTCGCAGGATTTAGCTATTTCGGAGCAGCTTGAAAAAGCGGGGTATAAGGATAAACTTTCAGCATTGTGCAATGATTGTTTTGATCATTTCAGGGAAAACCGTGAAGCTGTTGTATGGATGTTCAAGAATGCCGGAAAAAAAGACTGGTTTAAAGACGCCAATATCAGCGAAGAGAAGCAATTAATCACGCTTATTAATATTCTTAATATCACATACCGTGACATTGAAAATAACAAAGAAACAATTGAGAACCGAAAAATCAATAAACTTGTGCATAACATACTTTTTAAAGAAGGAAAACTTTCTTCTTTTATCGATAAATCTGACGAAGAGGCGATAATCAGAATATTTACCTTTATAAACGGAGTAAAAGATTTGGATCCGCAGGACAAGCAGAATTTAAGAACGCGCATCATTGATAAATTTCCTGATTTTAAATTCCTTGGTGATACTGAAAAGAAAGAGATATACATGGGACTTTGGGTAACTCACGCTATGTATGAGGAAAAAAAGAAATTGCAGGCTCATATTAATGATGTTGAGATACCGGCTAACTCCAGAGAAATTGACGAAGCGAGAGATCAGGGAGACCTTAAAGAAAACGCCGAGTATAAAGCCGCGAAAGAAAAACAGGAACAGCTTAAGTTTCAGCTTGCAAAACTTAATGAAGAGTTTGAAAAAGCGCAGCTCTTCGATCCGAATTCCATCAATACGTCCAAAGTTTCATTCGGCACAAAAGTCTTTCTTTACAATGAGACAGACGAGAAGAATGAAGCATACACAATTCTGGGTCCATGGGAGTCCGATCCGAATAACAATATTATTTCCTATTTATCGCCGTTCGGTAAGGCGCTGATTTCAAGAAAACCGGGAGAAAAATTTATTTCAGCCGGAGATGAAGACGGAAAGAGGATATCATATTTGGTAGAGAAGATAGAAGCCGCCGGGTTTTAATCAATGGAAAAAAACATACCGGAAGCGCCGCCTCTTCGGGGCCCGCTTTAAAAATGGGGGCTGTTATCTGTAAATATTTAAGAGGTATTTTATGAAAAAAACAATTTTAGCGTTTTTTTTGTGCATAACAATATTTTTCTGTGCGTTTGTTGAAAACGTTTACGCTCAGAATACGGCCCCTATCGATCTTGTACTAGTCCTTGATACTTCAACCGCGATGAGTTCATCATACGAAAATGTCAATAATTATTTATCGGGAGATTTCCTTTCGGAATTCCTTCGTGTCGGAGATACTTTTCATTTAATCACCTTTGCGGGCAGCACCCGTTTGGACTCGGCTCGCCGCATTGCAGGTTCAGGCGATGTTGAAACTATGATCGGACGCATGCTGATTCAATACCCTGTTGAAACCGGCAGCAATGTAACAGGCGCTCTTTCCTATGCCGAACAGTATGTTACTACCCTGCCCAACCGTTCCAAAAAAATAGTTCTTGTTACAATCGGAAATCAGGCTGTCAACGGCCTTGTAGCCGCTTCAAAACAGCGATTGACATCCTCAAACGCCACTATTGATTATGTGCAGGTAACGCCCGGACAGCGCCTTACAAACCTTCCAACTTCCGATCGCACTCCGACAAGAACAACTCCCGCAACCCAGCCTGCCGCCCCTGTCCAAACACCGGCTGTTACACAGCCTACAGCGAGACCTCCCGCCTCATCTACGACAACAACAGCGGCAACGCCGCCTGCGTCTTCTACGACAACAGCGACAACACCACCAGCGGCCTCGACAACAGCGACGACACCCTCTGCTGTTTCTACAACAGCAGAAAGACAGCCGTCTTCATCTACGACAACAACAGCGACAACACCACCTCCAGCAGCGACAACGACAACACCGCCGCCCGCTTCTACATCCACTGCAGCGGCAACACCACCGGCATCCACCACGACAGCTACGCAGCCGCCAGCAGCGACAACGACGCCTGCCGCCTCTGCGGCCACTAGAACAGCAACGCCGCCAGCGTCTTCTTCAACAACAAGAT
>Ga0209755_10009676_pt1 | contig 10180 bp, 13 predicted proteins | sample TergutCo191P1_FD_187301 | JGI IMG/M metagenome (GOLD analysis project Ga0209755, IMG submission 187301) | Cornitermes sp. P1 segment gut microbial communities from Petit-Saut dam, French Guiana - Co191P1 (SPAdes) (version 2) | ecosystem: Host-associated > Arthropoda: Insects > Digestive system...
TTGCCTCAGGACAATCTCCTTGTCCGACAAGTTTGCGGTTTTGTCGCTTGAGAAGATAGACATCACCTTCCCTACAATATTATCTGCCATGCCAAGCTCCTTCCCCCAATCTACACTATACTACGAATTTCGACAATTGCGAGCTTTTAATCAAGCCCTAACCGCAAGATCCAGGCGTCGCCGCACTTTCCCCACAAGCTGGGACTGTACAGTATACATTTCAAAAGAAAGCAAAACGCCTTGATTTGAATGCGTCATATAATATTGCGCGAAAGGGAAAAAGGCGCTGATTTACGCGTCGCAGATGCGCATCATCCTCGATTGGATTTATCAGCGCCTCCAAAATCTAACTGTCAGTTCGCATCTGGCAGCCCACTGGTTTTAAAAACGGCAAACCCATGATAGCGGAAGGTGTTTCTATGCATCATAACCGCAAGCACGTTCTTGCTTGCGTTCTGTGTGGAGCCGTTGCCGCCAGTCGGCATACCTGCGAAACTGTGTGAAATAATGCGCGCGAATCACAGGATCGCTCTGCCGACCCCGCGCCAAGATTTTGAAAACATGATTGACAGCCTCTTGACGACAGATTTCACCGGAGAGAGCGGCGCCCGCCTAGCTGAAATAATCCGAGCGTGTTTTGCGGGGCCCGTTTCCGCCACAAGCAAGACAACTCTCGCCACTCGCGCCAAAGACGTTTTCCCCCCCGCAACTGCTTCGTAAACAACGCCAACCTTTCCTTAACTTGACATTAGTCCCTGGCATCAGGCGATACTGGGTGAGCTGTGTGGGCAATTGCGTGATTTCTTCAATGCAACATGCGAAGCCACGATCTTCTGCGCAAAAGGGTCGCGCACGAAAAAGCCAGAGTTAAAGAGTATGGGCGTTGGGGGCGGACGCGGTGCTTAAGCGCGCGCTGACCGACGGCGCTTATGTCGAGACGGCATATCCCATATCGACCAAAATCGTCGAGGCGCCTGTCGATCTGTTTGAAGACTGCGTTTTGCGCTTTGACCCCGACTGGGATTGAGCCTCGATTGAACGCCATCGGAACAGCGCGGGAATTTCATTTTACGGGAAATCCTTGCTCATTTTCGCGTGCGCAGGGGAACTGCTGAGCAAACAACGATTTTTGCAAGTGCTGGCGGTTTACACTTCGCGCTGATTGTGATAAAATCGAAGCCATGAAAAGCCAGGCTGCATTCAATGAAAATATTTCGCGCAACTTGAAATCTCCCGCGCGGAATCCGCTTGGCAAGGAAGGCCGCAAAACATGGAATTAATTTTACGGGAAATGGAAGCTGGCGAAGCCAGGGCAGTCCAATCCCTCGGGATAAGAAGCTTCTTGCGCTCCCTCGAAGGCTTTTTCGTTACCAAGCCAAAAACGGCGCTGGTCGCGGAAAAAGACGGCAAAATAGTCGGCGGGTTTTTGTACGCGATAGAAACCCGCGGCGCAAAAAAGCTGGGGTTTGTTGACTTCTTCTTTGTCGAGCCGGCATATGCCGGGCAAGGGATTGGTCGCGCGCTTTGCGACGAAGGGGTCGCGCGCCTATGGGCTCAGGGCTGCGACTACCTGGCGACCTTTGTCCGGGACGACAACGTAGGCTCGTGGGCGGCTTTTGAAAAAACAGGCTTCGCGCGCGCAAGCCTGCCAAAGGTCGCAGGGGCGTTGGGCCTGGGCGGTTTCGTCAAAACGTATTTGAAACATTTGTACGGCCTTTGCACCGGCTGCGATTTATATTTTGCCGCGCGCCCGGACAGCCAAGCCCCAGCGTCCGATTATGCAAAAAAAACCGGCATTAGCCAGCTGGCGCTCCATGTCCTGACAAATACCATGCTAGTGCTGATTCCAGCCCTCGTCGCTTTCGCTGCGGCAGGCGCCAGTTCCGCCGCATTCTCCGTCCAGCAATTTTCGATGGTATCTTTGTCGCTTTTGATTGTTTTCGGCGGTGCGGCGGTCTTCGGCTATATTGGCGCGCTGATTTCCAGGCGCAAATGGCGCTACAGAATGCCCTCCGGGGGATTGCCGCTAAGTTTTATTTTCAGCGTCATAGGCGGGATGCTATACCCTGTTGCAGGAAACTGGTATCCCGACCGCTACGAGAACACGCCGAAATTCCGCAAGGACATGGGGATAAGCGCCATTTTGCCGTGGCTGTACATGATCGCCCTGTTGGTGGCGGCGAGGCAATTTGGCATCGAGCTCCCGATTTTGTCCACAATGCCCCAAATAATTATCGCCGTCCTCTTGGTGTTTAGGTGCGTGCCCTTCCCGCACGTCAACTTGGGTGCCGTGCGCGTATTTCGGTGGAACAAGGTTCTGTACGGCGTGATGGTTTTGGCGTCGATTTTCTTTGCGTTTTTTTGGTAGTTCTGACAAGGAATGAACGAAACGGCTTTTCTGGATGCTAATGTTTCAGTCAAGCCCAGAGACTATTGCACATTCAAAAACGGTCACCCCGAAGGGTAGCCGATTGGAAGGCATGAATAACCCCGCGGCAGTAAAATGGCACCAGACACTCCACGCGGAGGTTTGAAAATCCATGACAGGCACCATCGTGCCTACACTATCCTAGAGCACAGAGGCGATTTCTTTTTTGACCATTTCGCTAATAATATCCGCCGGTGTTTTGTGACTAGATATTGCCCTGTTAAACAGGTAATCCGCCGTAAAAGCATCGACCGTAATTGAACGCGCGGATTGGGCGGACAGAGCGGCTTTTCGTTGCGCAAAAAAGCCCGTTCCACTGGGGCCAGGTTTGGGCGGGTTCTCCGTCCATTTTTTGGAAAGCGCGGCATATTCTTCTTCGGTTAAATCAGGCATAATCCCTCCTACTCATTTTCGAGCAATTTATTATGGATATTCCGATATTCCATCGCATGAAATACTCGAACCGTGTCTTTATCGAGAATATTGTAGTATATCTCAATCGGGTTGCCTTTTCGGTCAAAACCGACAAGCAACCGTTTGTTTTCGACATCTTCGTCACCTTCCAGATAACCGTCATATATGGCGTTATCGATAGCCAGCCGTATATCTGCCTCGGTATAGCCGTGTGAAAAAGCCGATTTACAAAACTTGATGTCAACGTCCATCTCCACAAGTATACTCCTTCGGGGGCTGAAAAACAAGCGACAGCACGAATGTGCCAGACACCCCATGCGGAGGTTTGAAAATCCATGACAGGCGCCATCGTGCACTATCCTAGAGCACAGAGGCGATTTTTTTTGACCATTTCGCTAATAATATCCGCTGGTGTTTTGTGAATTGATATTGCCTTGTTAAACAGGTAATCCGCCGTAAAAGCATCGACCGTAATTGAACGCGCGGATTGGGTGACCAGAGCGGCTTTTCGTTGCGCAAAAAAGCCCGTTCCATTGGGGCCAGGTTTGGGCGGATTCTCCGCCCATTTTTTGGAAAGCCCGTCCCCTGTTAATTCCATCAAAAATCCTCCGTGGCGATTTGCTTTTTTTCCCGGATCATTCTGCTCGCCAGAGCCCCGATTCTCCAGCCTCCGCTTTTTTCCATCTTCAAATCGTAAAAGGGCGCGGGATCATGTCCCATCTTTTTTTGAATTTGACTTTTGCGGTGAACGTTTCGACACCGTTTTCCTTCCGTATTGCCACGACCAGGCGCCTGAGAACGTTCTGGTCGAATTTTTTCAGAATATATATTTTTTCGCCGTCTTCGATAATGATTTCCCATTCTTTTTCGTTTCCCGCCGCCTTTTCTTCCGCCTCCTCGCTGCGCTTTTTCAGCCTGGGCCAAAGCGCAAGCATGGCGATGGCGCAGACGACCGCAATGTAAAAAGTAGCAGCGGTTTTTTTACCAGTCATCCTCGCTCCTGTTTGCGCGCCGTTGCCCAGTACATGCAATATCTGTACACTTCTTTCCTCGACAGCCGCTCATGCCGCAAAGCAATCGCGGCCGTGATAACGAAGGCCGCGACCATGACCAGAAGTGGCCAGATGACCGGCGCATACATGAACGCCGCGGCGATTTGTACCACCAAGGAAACGAGAATGACGCAATACAAAATTAGTAACGCGATAAGGCTTTTTTTGCCCAAGCCCGCAATGGATTCCGTTCTGCCGATTAATGTCCGTGCCATTTATCCGCTCCCTACCCGACCGCGGCAGTAAAAAAAGCGCCAGCCGCCCCCACGAAGGGTGTTCTTGTCGAGTTCAACCAGGCGGCATTTAGGTGCAACACCAGCAAAGATGACATCCTGTGCGCGCTTAAAAGCAAAATACGCGTCAGAAACCCTATCTAGGCTATATAGAATCCAATCGATGATGACCGTATCAACATTTTCCATGCGATGAAGGTTCGTGAAAGCACCCTGCATTGCTTGGCTTTCAGGAGGGATTTATGGCTCGAATGACGGAAGAAGAAGCGCGGGCCCTGAACGATCATTTTACGAACAACGAATATACGCTTGGCCCCAATGGTAGCGATTGGCTCAGCCAGCATGAAAGGCGGGCCAAGGAACACCGAAAACCGCCGCGCCGCGTCCACTCCGACATGTTTTGTGGCGGATGTTTGCAACCATATCCTGAAAGAGGCGGCGGCGGATTGCAAGCCTCCGACCGGGGTTGTTGACAAGCCTGTTGGCGAAATATTGCCACGGCTGTGTAGCCGTTCCGTTCTCATTTTCCTTCCTGCTCCTTCTGCATATTCCCGCGCGCAAAACGCCGGCCCCTTCCAGGACTGGAAAGCTCCCCGACACACTGGGAGCCCGCCCCATCGCGGCTACGGCCTCACAATACAACGCTTTTTACCGAACTGGGCAAATGCCGTTTGCCGCCCTCCCTGTCATGGAGCCATCCACCTCGTGAATTTGCCCCAGACATAATTTTGAAGGGCGGACAGTTCCTCGGCGGTAAGGCGTCCGCCAGGCAGGTTTCTTCCGTTGGCGATTCCGTGAAGAGTGCCGTCTCCAAAACTCAAGTCGCGAAGGGTCGAGCCAGGCTCCAGCATATTTTCCCAAGCCGGGGTTATGGCGAGAATTCTGTTGCCAGCTTTCTTTCCAGTCATTGCAATCACCTTTGCCCATCTTTCGTGCCAATCGTCGGGATTACCGTAAGGGCGTTGGACTACCTCATGGCTGATTGGCGTTACCAGATGCGAAAAACATCTGTTTTTAGGTTTCTGTTTTTCCAGCTTTTGGTAAAGAAGAATGAGATTCCCGTTGCGGCCTTGCGCAGACTGTCCCGGAACTCTTCACTTGCCTGTAGGCAAAAATAAATGCCGCTTTCGTTTTTAATCACCCTCTGATCGTGCGGATGAATATACGCATTGCAGAAAAACGGGTTTTTTCTCCTGTCGTCCCTGTGCACGTCGTGAAGGGTTTCCAGCCACTCCCTTTTATCATTCACGTTTTTTATCCACTTGATATCCGCCGGGCCGAACGTTTTTTCGTTCAGGGCCTCAAGAATGCCGCGGGGGATTTCAGGGACTTCTACCTTTGCCATTTGCTTCTCCTTGTCGTTTGCCAAAAATGAGGACGGGCAAATGTGCCATTTGTTGCCTTCGTTGCGCCCATGAACTGACACCATCGCGCCTGCCAAATTACCGCCATGTTATATTTATGTTTTTGGAACGAACCGCGCAATCCGTTAGGTACAGGGTTATCAGTTTTTGGTAAGGAATGCCGGTTTCCTCCGCCCTCTTTTTGAAATAGGCGATTGTGTCAATATCGATGCGTGTTGATATCTGTTGCCGCAGTTTTTTGCATATGGGTTCGGCCTTGCGTTCGTGAAATCGTATTCCTTTCTCATGTTATTTGCCCTCCATAAAAACCCGGCTTCTTTTCGGGTCGCTTTCCTTGCCGTTATTAGTCTGATGGTCTCGTCGTTTTCCCTGCAACAATGGCATACGACCAACAGGCGCGGCATTTTGCTTAACCCCAGATGACAAACCAGTCTTCGGCGTCGGAATGATCTGGAGCGGCTATCAGCTTGCCAAGGGGGGGCGGAAAATACGGTTTTGGCCTCCTCGAAAGACAATTTGTGTTTCCGTATGTTTTCCAGGTTCTTCTTTTCGTCCCAGACCACCCTCATATACACATCATAATTATGCCATAATTATTGGTCAATATCCTGACTTTGATGCGACTGGAAGGTCATAAGCAGTGGTCGCCTCGCCGTGCCAGCCGATTGGAGGGTGTCGATAACCCCGTGGCAGTAAAATGGTGCTGGTCACCCCGTGCGGAGGGGCTCCAAAAATGGTACCCCTCACTTCGCGTACTGGTTACAACTTCAGCCACAAAGCTGGGCGAACCTTAACACCACCACCAATATTAACAAGAGTACCGCCAACAGAAATTTTGCCCTCGCCCTCCACATATGCAGCAGATGATTTATTTTTGCCAGGCGACCGCAACCACCAAGAATAATAATCGCCACATTTTCTGGCATTGTCGTAGGCGTTGATCAAAAAACCACCGTTCTCCGCCAAAAAATGAGTTTCCGTTACCACATCATGACTCGACCTTTTTTTGTTTAGGTAATCCTCGCTGTTGCCGAAATACCTGTCGTCCTCCTCAATGCTTAGCAGAAACACCTTGTCGTCGGTATCGTTGCCGCCCGGTGTTCCATGCCAAAGATTGCCCGAATTGGTGTTTTTTGTTAGGACAATCCTCTTTCGATCCTCGTCCGAAAATTTTTTCAAGAACTCGGTGTTCAGGTACTTCCGCATGGAACACGTTTCCCATGTCACATCGGCGGGTGGCCAGTTGTACGGGCACTCTTTTTCGATGATATCCTTCGTCAGCAACAACGCCTTGTCGCCCTGCACGTCAAGCACCAGTCATTCGAAGCCGCCAAAAGACATGGTGCCGCCGACTTTCGGCTTTGCCGAGTCACCCGCGCTTGCCGCACTACCGGCGCTTACGGGTTTCCCGGCCAGCTTGCCGCCGCATTCCAGGCAGAACTTCGCGCCCGCCGCGGCTTCCGTACCGCACCCTGGGCATTTCGCGCCGCCCGCTGGCTTTTCCGCCGCCGCTTTTGCGGCAAGCTCTGCTATATTCCCGCAACCTTTCGTGCAAAACTTTGCGCCTTCCTTCAATTCCTCTCCACAGCTTGGACATTTCATGTCAAATCCTCCGTTAAAAATATTAATGAAGCCCTGCGCTGCACTCGGCGCAGTGCGTGGCTTTGGCGTTCCCGGCGGGCGCGCACTTAGCCATCTCGTCCCTGTCCTCGCCGCATTTCGCGCAGAAAAGTGCATGACCGCCGTTCTGCGTGCCGCCTTCCGGTGTGAGGACTATCCGGTGGGGTTGCATACAGGCTGGCGGTAGTGAAAAAGTGCCGGTTACCATGTGCGGAGGGGCTTCAAAAATGGTGCCCGCCTCTTTGTGCCCCTGACAGCCCCGCAATCCTGTGCTATACTGCTATCGTAGCAGTTATGGAGGCAACATGGCGACGGTGGCGCTTTTCGACGATACCGAAGATCTACCCGACATTCGCAAGGACAACATTTTCAAGCTAAGCGCCATGGGGAGGGGAAAACCAGGCACACCAGCGGATTGCCTGGGCGCGACGGCGGGCGACGCGCCAATTCGACCTGACGGACGGATATCGCGTATTGTGCAAAAGGGCACCGCTGGCGACAGATGGGCTACGGTATTTCAGCCTCGGGAAAATCGGCTGCCCCCATTGCCTTGCCTTGTAGGGCGAGGAGCAGGAAAAGGAAGGAGTGGATACCGCATTGCCGCGCGGTGCTGGCTGGCGCAGTCGTGAAACCTGGCGGCAACAGGATCCTGCCAGTCTCGTGCCTGAGACAATCAAGAACGCGGGCGGGGAAACGGCGGCTTGAGGCACACGCGCAGGAGTACGACTGGCTGGAGCCGCGCTGTTCGGGGACGATCCATGCCCGAGCTGGTCGTTCCGCGAGCTTGTATCTGGCAAGGGGCGGGGACTCATCTTCACCCGCAAGGACGAGTCGCGGAAACGGCGTCGAGATGGGACGCGCGGAGGCACATCAACGATGTGCCCATGTCTGGCACGGCGAGAGGGAGCCGCTAATGGTCAGCCATCTCGGCCCGAACATACGCGCCGAAGGCATGAGGAAGCCGGCCTATTTCAACAGCTAGGTGACGAACAAGGCGATAACCGACATGAGCGCCGCGCGCGGCGGACGTGTTTTTCCCTCCGGGACGAATTCCTTCGGCATGTCAGGGGGAAGGATGAATGGTATTTACAGGGCAGAGGCAAATTTAGAATTGCTGGTGGAAAGCAGGTGATATGGAAAGATGTCAGGAAATATGGGGTAGAATCTTGAAAGTTACCAGAAGCTACATGAGGGGGCAGTAGCTCGGGGTGTTTCTTTAGGGCAAAGCGTGAAGGTTATGGATACCGCAGTGCTTGCCCTGCGGAGATTCATTCGAGCATGCTTTTGTTGTTTAAATTGTTGACAGCGGGAGGCTTCCCTCCTATTTTGCCCCTTGTCCCCGTACTGAAGGCGCATTTTTCTTGCAAGCGCAAAACCTTTGGTGTAGAATTATATAAGCCAGTTTTCGGGCTGCGCTTAAAACATACCAAGGGGTGGCAGGCATGACGGGAAAAACCATGAAGGCAATCGTGAAAACCGGCGCGGCTTTCAACGCGCTGGAGCTTCGGGACGTACCGGTCCCGCATATTTCCAAGCGGGACGTGCTGGTAAAAGTGCGCAAGGCGGCGATATGCGGCACCGACGTTCACATCTATAAATGGGACGCCTGGTCGCAGCGAACCATCGTCCCCCCCATGACCATCGGGCACGAGTTCGTGGGCGAAATCGTGGAAGTCGGAAGCGAAGTTACCGGTTTGGAGGTCGGGCAGCTCGTTTCCGCCGAAGGGCATGTCGTTTGCGGCAAGTGCCGCTGGTGCATCACCGGCTACCAGCACCTGTGCAGGGCGACGCGCGGCATCGGCGTGAACCGCGACGGGGTGTTCGCGCAGTACGCCGCCATCCCCGCGACGAACGTCTGGCTTTGCGACAGGAATCTTCCGGAAAACATTCTTTCCATTCAAGACCCGCTTGGCAACGCCGTCCACACTGCGCTGTCTTTCAACGTGCAGGGCGAGGACGTGCTGGTAACCGGCGCGGGCCCAATCGGCATAATGTCAGTGCCAATTTTGAAAATGACAGGAGCGCGCAACATCGTTGTCACCGACGTAAACCCAGCGCGCCTTGCGCTTGCGAAGGAGCTCGGCGCGACCGCAACCGTGGACGTGCGCTCCCAGAAAATAGAAGACGTTGTCGCGCAGCTCGGCATGGCGGAAGGCTTCGACGTGGGATTGGAAATGTCCGGCAACGCAAGCGCGTTCGCAAGCATGGTTGACAACATGGCCAACGGCGGCAAGATCGCGATTCTCGGCATTTTCGCCGACGAAATCAAAATCGACTGGAACAAAGTCATCTTCCGCTGCCTCACCCTGAAAGGAATTTACGGACGCGAGATGTACAGCACTTGGTACAAAATGACCTCGCTGCTCCAGTCCGGCCTCGCGGAAAAAGTCGCGCGCGTCATAACGCACGAGTTCGACCATGCGGATTTCCAGAAAGGCTTTGATGCGATGCTTAGCGGCGAAGCGATCAAGGTCGTCCTGAACTGGGGCTAGCGCGCGTGGGGAGCGCAGGGCGAAGGTCTGACCCTTCGCTCTGGCCGCTGTGCGTCCTGTGCCGTCCCCTCTGCGGGGCGCCCCGCAATGCCCCCGCCCCAAGCTCTGCGCAGAGGAGAGGCAGGCAAAGGATGGCGGCAAAGGAGAAACCGTCCCGAGTTGGGACTAGCGTAAGGAGAATGATATGAGCGAGAATCACAAGGCTGCACAAGACAGTGCGGGCGAGAAGAAGGAATCGAAAAAAACTTTGAGCGTGGGCTTGAGCATTGCAATTAGCGTGGGGATTGGAACCGTCGTGGGCATTGTGCTGGGTGTCCTTGGCGTAGGCAATATCTTGGCAAGCATCGCTATAGGGGCAGTCATCGCTGTGGTTGTGCTGCAAGTCGCGAATCGTCTCTTCAGCCACAAAGCGGGAAAGAAGCAAGCAGATAAAGGCGGCGATTAGCATGGAAAAAAAGCTCAAGCCGCGCGAAATTCTTGCAGACGAGAGCAACATGATTTGCACCTGCCCGGACACCGACTGCGAGTGGCACGGAAACTGCAAAGACTGCGTAGCGCTTCACAGGTATCACGCCAC
>Ga0209755_10009677_pt1 | contig 10180 bp, 7 predicted proteins | sample TergutCo191P1_FD_187301 | JGI IMG/M metagenome (GOLD analysis project Ga0209755, IMG submission 187301) | Cornitermes sp. P1 segment gut microbial communities from Petit-Saut dam, French Guiana - Co191P1 (SPAdes) (version 2) | ecosystem: Host-associated > Arthropoda: Insects > Digestive system >...
CTTTTGCTGATGGTGGGCACATTATTACAAACTGTGCAGGGGTCCCAGGCTATTCCCTAGTTAAACGAAAGGGTTCAGTATGGTACGGCATGATCATCCAGTGCTTCACATAATTCTGCAATACACTTTCATGCATTTTACCCACAGAGGACTGCTGTTTTCACATATGAACATTGTTCAAATTTAGAGGCTTCCACCAGAATGAAGTTGCCAGCACACTGATATTGGCATGCAATTTGTGTACCCCATCTGATGGTGACAGTTATAAGTACATGCCACATGCTTTCAAACTTACATACTCAATTTCTAGCAGCGCCATATTTGTGTTAAAAAAATAGTTCCATGAGTTTTGAAGTGGCCCATGTAGTTAATTCAGTTATGTAATTACTAATTTGTAATTTCTATTAAGATGAGAATAGATATTCTAAATTTTTTCAGTTACTTTTTAAATGCTAACATCACTTCTGAAATTTGTAGTAATTTATAATTTTAATTGTTCTTGTAGGTAACAACATTCAATTTTTTGAAGATATACAAAGTGGCAGGTATGTGAAGCTACTGACAACATCAAAATGTGAAGAAATATACTGCCAGTACTTAGATAACACCTGTGATGATGTTTCGTTAGATGTGTTATTAGAGAAATCTGTAAAAATGTACATGGACCACAACTGTGTAACACCAAGGCAGTAAGTATGAAGCTACTATGTCTTTTGTCTCATATAAGCATAAGGGATGAATTTCATGTTTGTTACAATAATTTTACAGGCATCTGAAAACAAAGTCCTTAGGAAAATAAAGGAATAAAATTAACATTTTAGGGTATTAAACAAGTGAAGGTCTCATGATTTATGCAGCCTACAAAATATTATTAGCTTAAAGATGCCAAAGAACTGAATGTGGAGACAAGCAGTCAATGCAACATTTTGGTGGGAAAAACTAATGCCAAAATTGCTACTTGTAAGACTGTGAAGGAAATATCACAAATGAAACTGCAGTGTGTTATAAACCACACAACTTGTCAAACTGAGATTCCCACATTACAAAACACTTGGGTTAAAAACACACCTTCAGTCAAAATGTTGTGACAACAAAAAAATTGCTTCTCCCTAGATTTTGTACAGACATAACATGCTTAAATGTTGGTCTGTTAAGGATCTGTCAGGGTTTTTCTGTCTCCTGTAAAACTGTGTATTGGTAGATTGTGACAAATTGCTGTTTCATGAATGATATCATGATAACATTGAACATAGTCTTTTGTAGATAGGTTGTGGGAGGTTGATGGAACCGGCTGACAGGCTTGGTGATGCAGTTGGTGCATCATGTTCTATTACCAGATTATTAATTCAAGCATCTTCGAAGTACACTGTGAACTTAGGTAATAGTGTAATTGACAAGATAGTTGCAAACATACTTATGCAAACTTGATTTATAGACTAATCCATACTGTAACTTTAGTTTACACACACACACACACACACACACATACTAAAATTCAAAGCCTAGCCTTGAATTACACAAACACACACAAACCCAAGCTTAAACTAGGTTCTTACCCAGAGATTTTGTGTCTTTTCCTTTTGTGGATGTTGGCAGCTGTAACTTTGTTTTGACATGATGTGATCTGTTTAACACGCAGCATATAAATAATGTAAAAAATGAGAACATGTGTTATGATTACATTAGCGTGTTCACATACAGTTATTTTTTTGTTTAAAGAAATAAGAATATTTCAAACTCTTTGTGATAGAAGAGTTGTGAAAAGATAATTGGCACAGCTTAAATGAACTTGCTCCTATTCTCTACTAATGTACAAAAAAAATTGTCTGTCTAATTTAGAGATGTAATTAATTGCAAACCATATAAGTCTTGGGGTTGTGGTATCATGTTTCTGTGTAACAAACTTCTTTCAGAATAAAAATTTTACAACCCCAGAACATATTATAAAGAACTAATACGTTTATACATGTGTGAGGAGCTGGGCTAGCATGGGCAGCATATTGATTAAGCCACAGGCTTGATGAGCTGGGGTTCAAAAGTCCAGACTAGCTCGAGGGCCCACCCAGATTCCTATTCACTGCATACCCAGGGGTCTTTGCTGGGCCTAATGTGGCTGAGATGTGAGACCACTCACCTCCATCCAGTTACCAAGATGAAGGATGAGTAGAGCTGTACCTCCACTGCTCTGTCTTCATGGTGTGTACAGTGACAACTTGACCTTTTTATTCATGTAATGGAGCATCTTGGTCCATTAACTCTCACCATTTTGTTCTGCAGGCAGTTTGAAGTTCTGTGTATGGGTATAGCCAGTCTGCATGCATTTGTACAGAGCAACTGGACAGGCCCTCCGCTGGAAAGTGACTCAGCCTCCAGCAGTTCTCTCCTACTTTGGTTACAGTCTTGGTATGAAGGTAACATGACAAATAAGAAACAGTTACAGGATGAGGTGACAGCTTGTTTAGTTCTTGATGGAGAGAGCTGCTGTCCAGTCATGTGTCATCCAGAACTGTTGCTGTTATCACGTGTATGCCTGAAGGTCTGCTGTGATAGGCTGCAGCCTCTGCCAGTTAGTACAATTTTTGTTTCTCTTGAGCAGTGCAAACTGAGACAGTGCTTGGAAGTTTATAATTCTGTTAGGTGTTTAGAACAGAAAAGTTAGTATTTCCCAGTACTGGATACATTGTTTTCAACATTCTTCTAACAAAAATAAATGAAGATGAATTTATTAAGGGTCTGTCATCATAGTAAAACTACCAGTCCTAACATCTATCTTCAGCAAAGACAAGGCAGAATGCTACAGTATTTCAAAGGATTTCAGGCTTGAAGACAAATGTTGTCATTCTTTAGGTAAATGGCCTTGTATGTCATTCTAATTTAATTATTTTTTTTTGTTTAGGAAACTAGTTAATTATCTTTGAATGAAGTGTGCTTCCTGATATTTGAGAGATATTCATGTAGGTTGGTGTCTGTAGTATTCTGGTTTACAGTGGTCTAAAGCAGTAGATGCTTAATTCCCTTCATTTTTTCCATTCTTGTCTGGAACATACTATTAGCAAAAATGAAATTAAGACCGTGGGATTGGATCAGATCAGTTACAGGTATGAGAGAATGTCTTTTTATAAGGTTACTTTGTTCCAAGATGGAGACAGTAAGAACCTGCAACATTGCCAGTACAAGTACCACCCAGAACATGATATGAGGTGATGATAACTGTGGCTGTGCTGTGCAATGAATGGCCACTGGTACTGATATTTTTGCTTTCAGCATCACATGTACAATGGTTGTTGTGCTTACCAGCCTCCTGTTCCAGCGATACCAGGGAGCAAGCAACTAGAAACTGAAGCTAACCCCTCGTTGTCTAAGTCCATTGTGCATGGAGCATGGAGCATCTCTCTTCTCTCTGTATATGCTCATCAGATTGTGCTTATTCATACAATAATTTAAATTTATGGCATTATAGGACAATTTATGATAATTATGTGAACTGTAATTTGAGTATGTTTTTGAAGATTTAGGTTTCACTTATAGTGAAAGTATTCCTTTACTGCCATAATACAGATCTTTGTATCTCTGTATGATATCTGTTTCACATCACAACACAACTGTTGGCCAGCTGAGATTAAAAAACATCCTCCATATAACATTTGGCAGTTTTTGAATGTTTAATTGCTACAATATCTGACATTTTAAACTACTAGTTTAGAATCTTTGTCAACAGATAGCAGTATTTTTTTAAGGATATTTTGGTGTGAAATTCAATCACATGTACTTTTTATTTACATAACTTTACTATGCAGCGCATAGCAAAGGTATGGGAAATTTTAATTTAGTTTGGCTAACATTGTCACCATAATCTGAGTTGCAGATACTTGTGATGTATGATAATTAAAGGAAATTGAAGTTCTGATTATTACTTCAAAAAGCAAATGTAGGGAGTTCAGCTGTTTAGGGGTGACCTGGCTGTGAAATAGTTAAATGCATAAGTAAAGTTGGTTTTTCACAGAGCAGCAAGTGGTGGCTGCTGCGGTGCTTGTTTATTCACCAACAAGTTATGGATGAGTTTTCTCCTACCCTGCACAAGAGTATTACATCACTGGTGGAAGAATTGGCGAGATGTGAACCTCTGATGATCAAGGGACACAACCAGATCTGCTTCCATCTGGAGGCTGCACAGATTCATCTGTTCTACAGGCATGTTACAAAGTCACAGGAGCACTGCAAGATGGCACTGAAAGCAGCTGACATGAAGATTGAACTGGCTGGTATGTTGAGTAGTGTCCTAATAGCATGGCAAATGGAAAGGAAGTGTGATTGATTCTTGGGTTGTTGGGTGGTGTTCATTCCAACTGTATAGTATTAAACAGTAGAATTACTCTGATAGACAAATTGTAAGAAAGTGATTGCAGCTTGTTTCACGATACTATTCCAGCATATGACTGAAAGTACTGAAGAAAATAGTGGAAACATTCAGAAAGGTAGTTTGCCTCCAGGCCAAGACTTCTGAGCATCACGCAGAAGTGGAGTGTGATGATCGGGAAATGTCTTACAGATTTTCTGCACATTTACATAGGGACATATTCATTTATAGAAGTGAAACTGTTTTCAGTCAAATTTGATATTCAAAATCTTTCATAAAATTGGCTGAAGAAATTTAATTTTATCCCATATTGGAAAGTTAAAATGAGTCTTGTGGGCTTCATGTTGTCACTGTCCATAAAAATCCAATGTACAGTGCTTTATATTTTCTTGCTTTGCTGCTTCAGCTTTCCTTTATGACTTCAGAATTTTTTTCACTTCCATATAACATAACTGCTGAAACTGTTTGAAGATCAGAAATGAAGTGTGTTTGTTAACTGAGGACACTCTCTGTTCTTGTGGCTGTAATACCACCTCTCCGAGTAACTGGTCTTAGGACCTTTGAAGACAAAATTGTTACTTTTCTTCCTGTGTTGAGAACTGATTATCATCCCAGAAGAATGGGGTCCTGAGCCACATAACAGTGAAAACCTCAAGACTCACATATTTGTTAACTGCAAATTTATTACTCGTGTTAAATGATTACTGTGTCATTGCGTCTATGGCCGTATTTGCATTTGTTGTGTTTTTTTTTTTTTTGTTTTTATACAATTTACAATACTACATAAGTGCCTGCTAAGCAAAGTACTTTACTCTTTCAAATCCTTTGAAATGTGTATTTGTTTGCCTCTAGTTCATACTTTCCTGGGCAGTTAATAGACCATTGGAAAATGAGCCCCCGAACAAACACTAAGGCAGTTCAACAGTCACTCTCATTAGTGCTTATGTTATCATGGTGTACTGGCTGCACACATCGATCATCACCTTTTGTTGTATTGCTGTAAGCTGACAGTTTTGTATCACACGTGGGAAGTTTGCAGAAATTACCACAAAAGATTTGGACGTTTCATATGCTCCTGGCATGACAGGCTAATGTGATTGGCGTACAGCTTTACGCTTTGTAAATATTGCACTTGTTTGGTACCTAAAATGAAAGTGTTCTATATTCCCAGTATGAGTGATTGTTTTCTACATTGTATAACCATGTTAGATTAATTCGAGGTGTGATACTGTGAAGTCTGAGTAAATCATTATTGTCAGTAGTGTCTGCAGTTGTTTCAAGTCATGATCTGATAAGGCCTGTCTGATATCACCATGCTGCACTTCAGTTGGTGATGGGAAGATTTGATGTTCTGCAGAATTGCTACAATTATTTCATATTTCTTTTGTCTGTCACTCGAGCTGGGAAATTCGGAAGCATACTATGCATACTGTGACTATGATGTGCTGGCAAAGATAATTAAACCGTTTCATTGCTTAACACAAGATATGATTATGCAACTCATGGGGTGTTATATTGTACCCCTCAATAAAACAAAAAGCTTTATTCGCCACATGTAGGTACACATCATGTACATTACTGTAGATCAACTGCAGTACCAGTAACACTTAGGCATGTATATTGTGAGATTAATTTCAGTGTTGCTGTTTTTTATTTTATGGTCTACATTACTAAATTTCACACTGAACTGCATACATAGTCATATATTCACATGTTGTTATTTCAGAGAAGTACTGATTTCATCAGAAAAATGTGAGTGGCATCAGAGTCTTGTGTTATTTCACAATTATTTCACTTTGGTCTAGGTGCACTTGGTAAGAGGACACGATTCCAGACAAAGGAGCTGGCCCAGCTCACTGTCAAAGTCTCCGTGGCAGAGAGCAGCAGGATAAACAATCTTCCAACAGTTCAAGCAGAACACTTACCTCAGGTACCTTATTCTCTAAAAATACTTACTTCTAAGATGTGATTCCTTTCATGACGTGAATATGATCCAAGCCTGTACAGGCCGAGGTAAAATAAGTGGCTAGCCATATTCTGGATACTATCTTTATGATTTTTTGTCTTGATATTCATTTATTGTGAAAACAAATTATTATCATCAGAACATGACAGGATCTGTCGTTTTTTTCTATTGCAGTCATTGCCATGAGTTAACAGATTTAATTTAATGCTTCTGGTTTACTGGAATAATCCCTCATGTCAGTTGCATTGCCTTAGCAGCCACATGCTTTAAAATGTATTCATGTAATTTTTTCCCAAGAATAACAGGTATGATGTCTTGTCAGATAAAGAGAATAATGTCTGGACCAGATTATGTTAAGGAATTTGACTATCATTAACTAACAGTAGGGTGCCAAAAATATTTCTTGTCCCCTGGAACACTAAACATAGTTTATCAGCATTACTTTGTAATTTTAATCAATGCACTTCATGACATTACTATATATAATGAATTCTTTCAGGATTTGAGACTCCAAGATGAAGTAAGATTGGATAAGATCAAATTCTCAAATGAAGCTGATGGTGAATTTCCAGACCTGCAACCTCTGGAGCAAGCTGTTGTTTTGGGAGTGTTGTAAGTAGTTGCCTTTCTGTTTCGATCCATGCAGACAAGCAACAATATTTTATTGTGTTTAGTTCTTGTTGATGCATCTGCTGTCTTACAGAGGGATGTACAGCTATCCAGATTTCCTAAATTGATTGAACCGGAATTGTACCACATAGCTTTAATATTGTTATACACACCAGTACATAATTCATCAGTAACTCTGTTTTACATATGGAGGGTAAGCCATGTACTTCAGTGCCATGCTGGCAAAGCATATAGGACTTCAAGCTTTGGCCACATTTTCACCGGTAGTGATGTGAGAGAAGGAATGGTAGGGGACAGAGCTGGCCTGGGCATGCTTACATGGAACTGAAACCTGGTTACCTAGGAAATTTATATCACAGAATTTGTCAGAAATATTTGGCATTGGTGAAAACTGAATGAAATGTTCTTGACAATTAAATTTGTCCATCAAATTCATGGTACAGTCCGGTTTAATGTTGAAGTCTTTCTTAACAAAGAAATCTCAGTATTTAATTTTATTTTAAACTAAATTTTCTAAGTTCATTCTGTAGGTTTCATGTGTACGGGTGTGAAACTTGGCCTTCAGTTGTGATGGAAGAACACACATTGATGGCTTTTGAAAACACGGTGACTAAGAGAGAGAAAGTAACAGCACTTCAGTGATAACCATACTTAGGAAACAAACCTCTTGTCAGTTTGGCAGTCATTGTTGTGGCTCTAATATAGGTGGTTGTGTACTCTGTCTTGTCACCTCTCATAAGTGACAGTGATGTATCCTAATGTTTGTTGCAGTGTTCAAACCCAGAAGTCTCAGCCCAAAGACAGACTGGCAGATGAAGAATTGATGCCATACCTAATGGTAAAAGAAGGTTTTTGAAGTGTATATTTGAGAAGCTACAGTCATGATACTTGGACCTGGAATGGAGAATTTGAAAGTTATTTGTAATCTGAACATATTTATCAAAAGCGCTTCTGTTGTGGACAAATATGAAGTGGAAATTTACAAGCATCGTAGTTTATATGTGTGAAATTTATGCATATGGTTAACGTTAAATATTTGTTGACCACAGTGGCACAAGACATACATTAAGTTTAAAGGAAGGTAAAGATAAAAAGTTTGTGTAACATGTTGTTCTGACAATAAAGATTAGAGGATGCAATATGATGACATTCAGTCTCATAATGTATGTCACTTATACACCAACTGTCTTATACCAGACCAGTGCTGGTAATGAGCAAGTTGGTGGTGATGTTGATGTTAGTATTTAAGGGCTTCTCAGAACCTGATCTTTGAGGCAGCACACTTCTCTGAAATATCATTAACTATTTACTGATTGACATAGATTCTTGTCTTAGAAGACTTGAATCCTTATGGACATTGCTGCGTGAACCTCAAATTTGGCATCATGTATTTGATTGTAATTACAATCAATATTAATACATTTTCCAGGTATTCTTTTATTCAGCCAATTTTAAATATTGTATGCGTGAAGCAATAAAAGTGCGTTACATACTGCATTGATCACTGGCACTCAGGAAGTTTACATCATGTGCTGTGTTCATAACAAACACACTTGTAACTTTCACACACATTCTGTAAAATACGTCTTACAAAACCCCTTTTTTCTCAAAATGTTTTTTGTTTGGGATAGATCAGTTCCTTTGAGCCTCCCAGTTGTTAAATAGCTGTTTAATATTATATCTTTTTCTTGTTACAGTTAAAAGGGTAACTTTTTAGGAGCAGAGACTAAATAAATATGAAATAGCATGCAGTATAAACTGTTGAGCTTTGTAAACAATTAACGTTCTTTTGCAGTGTCTTTTATCTCTGCCCCTTGTGTGGAGCTTGCAGATGTCTGCACTGCTGCAACGCTGCCGTCTTGAGGGCCATCATTCTCGAACTGTGGAGAGAGCTATGATGCAAACAGAGGTATTCGTGTAATGTTTGCCATTATGTCTTCATTTCTTGTGGCACTGGGGTGTAACTTTGTATTATTCTCATGAAATTCATTCAAACAGGTTTGGATTGTACAGCAGTGAAGCCTGTTGTAGTCCTTAAAACTGTAGAGAATCTGACACAAAGTGATGGAATATAGCATTACAGTTGTGGTGCCCAGAGCCTTGAATGTTCTTTCTTTTGTGACTGGTGATCAGAACTGATCTGATATTAATTTCTTTCATTTAGCACAGTAAATGTAATATTTAAGACTGAACAACAGTAAATATTACAGTACACCAGGTCACAGCAGACCTGTTTACAATGCACCTCACATGCCCATAAAATGTCATTGTTAAAATACATGCATATCTCCTATCCTGGAGATACACAGTGGGCTCTCAGTATTTGGTGACTTCCCATTTTGTTGTTTGTCATATCCATTATCCACTATTTAACACCATTATTCCCCTGTGCATCATTGGTTTGTGTGTCATCATGTTTCTGCTTGAGTCGTGTCATGTATATCGCTAGTGCTCAGCAGTGTCATTCTGCCATGGGCACAGCCAGGGAAAGGTATGTGAATTTTATTTATTTTCTGTGTTTTTATAGACCAGAAGTGTTTTGACCATCATGGAGTGATTTGATACTTGCAATGTATGTTTTATTCAGTAACTTTTTGGTTAAATTAGCTTTTCATGTTTATTTACCTGAAAAATGAGGACATTGCTCAAGTTTATGAATTCCCAAGAGCAATTATTAGTTATAACATGTGTGACTGATGTGAAGGGTACACTGTAGGGTGAGCACTGACATATAATTGCTTGTCAGAGGTGAAAAAAGTTGAAAGAAAAAAATGAAAATGAAAATGAAAAACAAATATTTCCAAGAAAATAATCTGCTTCAGTATTTGTGTTCTGTTTAAGTAATATACTGTACTGGGCCACCTGGAATGTGCCTGGGAAGGAACTTTCTTGTCATATGTGAAAGAATTAGGCCTGACATTCACCTAGAGACAGTCAACCTTCCACAGATTTTCTTGGAATTGAGTATGGAAGACTCACTGATATTCGTATCAGTATTCTTATTTTGTGTCAGCTTAGTATACTTCAAAGAACACTATAGGTGATTTGGTTTACTGCGTTAAGGAGTAAAACTTTTCAGATTTGGTTGATGTAAATATAAATGTCATTCATTATGAGTGTGCTAGGTGTTCTGAGACTGGTTTGTGGCTAAAAATTACCTTCCAGAAAAAAAAGCGTGGGACGGTGCATTGTTATGATCCCAGATTCACCTGTCCAGCTAAAAGTCT
>Ga0209755_10009678_pt1 | contig 10179 bp, 13 predicted proteins | sample TergutCo191P1_FD_187301 | JGI IMG/M metagenome (GOLD analysis project Ga0209755, IMG submission 187301) | Cornitermes sp. P1 segment gut microbial communities from Petit-Saut dam, French Guiana - Co191P1 (SPAdes) (version 2) | ecosystem: Host-associated > Arthropoda: Insects > Digestive system...
CCGGCAGCGAATTGTTAAAAGATGATCTCGCAAAGCGTTTTTCGTTAGACGACGATTATCTTTATAAAGTTGACGGCATAATGAATCCGGTTGACTTTTTGGATATTGCAAATATCGCCTCGTTCGAAGAATTAAACGAAAAGCAATGGAAGATTCATGATACGGCGGATTTCAGCGAAGAATCATCTAATACAGGTTCATCGCCGATTTGGGATCGCATAAGTCAGGGCGATGTAATGCTGCATTTGCCGTATCAGTCGTTTGATCCTGTTGTCAGATTTTTTCAGGACGCCGCGAATGATCCGCAGGTTATTTCGATTAAAACTGCGCTTTACAGAACAGGCGGCGCTATTCCAGGAATTGGCTTGCATTCAGGTTCATCTTCATTTTCTCCCGTTGTCCGCGCGCTTGAACAGGCTGCGCTTAACGGCAAGCATGTTACAGCAGTTGTCGAATTAAAAGCGCGTTTTGACGAGGAGCGCAATATTTCCTGGGCGAACAGGCTTGAAAAAGCCGGAGTTATTGTCGTGTACGGGCTTTCGCGCTTAAAGGTTCATTCAAAGATTTCCATGGTAATGCGCCGCGAAAACGATCGCATAAAGCGTTATGTGCATCTTTCTACCGGAAATTACAATTACAGAACGGCGAGGTACTACGAAGATATTAGTCTTTTTACCTGCAACGATGAAATTGCCTACGACGCAAGCATAATTTTTAATATGCTTACCGGTTACTCCGCCGTTCAAACAATGATGAGGCTGACAATTGCACCCACCGGTTTAAAGCGCCGCTTTATTGAGCTTATCGAAAGAGAAGCAAACAGGGCAAAGCATAAATATCCGGCAAAAATAATGGCAAAGATGAACTCGCTTACGGATGTCGATATTATCAGAGCGCTTTATAACGCCTCTCAGGCTGGAGTGAAAATTTCTCTTTGCGTCCGCGGCATTTGCGTCTTGATTCCGGGCGTTAAGGGAATTTCTGATAACATAAGGGTAATAAGCGTGGTAGATCATTATCTTGAACATTCGCGTATTTATTATTTTTCCAACGGCGGCGCGGAAGAAATCTACTGCTCAAGCGCGGACTGGATGCTTCGCAATCTGGAAAAACGCGTAGAAATTTTATTCCCCATTCAGGATGAAAAAATAAGCTCACAATTGATCGGCATTCTTAATGATTATTTCCGCGATAACTGCAACGCCTCAGTTTTGGACAGCAAAGGCAACTGGACGCTTTTAACGCCGGCGCATGGAGAAAAACCCTTCCGTGTTCAGAAGGCGATGCTTTCCCGCGCCGCCGCAAAAGAGAGTAGTGATTCTTCCGCGAAAATGGAGTATACTGTACGAAGAAGTTCTGCTATGAAGGAGTAAGAAATGTTTGGAATTGATATTTATTATATTGTGTTGATAGTGCCCACTTTAATTTTATCTTTATGGGCGCAGTTTATGGTTAAATCAACTTTTGCGAAGTATTCAAAAATTTCCTGTTCGAGAAAGATAACAGGCTTGGACGCGGCTGGTATTTTGCTGAAATCAAACAATATTCGTGATGTTAAAATAGAGCAGGTAAGCGGTTCTCTTACAGATCACTATTCGCCGATGGATAAAAAACTGCGGCTTTCTGAGCCTGTATACGGCTCTGCGTCAATCGCCGCTGTCGGTGTTGCGGCTCACGAAACAGGTCATGCAATTCAGCACGCCGTTAAATGGGGTCCTCTTGCTCTGCGAAGCACTCTTGTTCCTGTCGCGAACATCGGCTCGCGGCTTGGACCTTGGATTGCGATTGCAGGACTCGCAATTTCACAAAGCGCGGCTTACAGCTCTTATTGGCAGTTAATTTTTAATATCGGAATTTTACTTTTCGGCGGCGCTGTGCTTTTCTATGTAATAACGCTGCCCGTGGAGTTTAACGCTTCAAGCAGAGCAATCGCCATTTTACGCGAAAACCATGTGCTAAGCGAGCAGGAACTTAACGGCGTAAAAAAGGTTTTAACGGCTGCGGCGTTAACGTATGTTGCCTCCGCCCTTACCGCAATCATGAGCTTATTAAGATTGATATTAATTGCGCGTAACAGGAGATAGCCGGGGTATGCGTTTGTATCATGGCAGTAATGTTAAAGTGGAAAAACCGCAGCTTATTGAACAAACGCGGGGACTTGATTTTGGTTCGGGGTTTTATTTGACGACAAGCAAAGCGCAGGCAGAGAGATTTTCCGAAATTGTTTATAAACGAAAAGCAAACGGCAGCACAGTTATTAATGTTTATGAATTCGATATGGATATTGCCGCAGGTGCACTGGATATTTACAAGTTCGCTTGTGCTGATAAGGTTTGGTTAAATTTTGTCGCGGAAAACAGACTTAGAACTTATAATGGGAAAATTTATGATTTAGTAATCGGCGCAGTAGCTAATGATACTGTAATGCCAACGATACAACTTTATTTAAACGGGTTTATAAACGAAGAAGCAGCTTTAATTACTTTAAAAAGCAGCAATCTGGCGGATCAAATTTGTTTAAAGACAGAAAAATCTCTTATGCTTTTAAAATATATTGAGTCGTATTATAAAAACGGAGATAAAATATAATGGATAAAAAAAATATTTCGTCTGTTATAGCTGTAATTACTCCGGGAATTATCAGACTGCTTATAGAGAACAGAAAGATAAATCTGGAAGAAGCTTCAAAGTTATTATATAATTCGAAGGTTTATAAAGTGCTGGAAGATGAAGACACAAAAGTATGGAGACTTGGTTACCCGCTTCTATATGATCTGCTTGAAGAAGAATTAACTACAGGTAATATAACATTCCCGGAAGAACAAATATGAATATAATTAAACCCGAAGGTAAAATATGGTTTCTTGCTTCCTGTATTGAATTGTATAAGGATGAAAAAAAAATAAGCGGAAAGGAAGCCTATAATTTACTTCATAAAGCCGGAGCTGTAAATTTTATTATAAGCTGTTGGGAAGGATTGCACACAACTAGCTCCGAATATATCATTGACAGCATTGATGAATATATAAGGAATAATAGCTAGAAAAATAGGTTAATATTTACTGAAGATTTTTAACCACGAACCACACGAACGAAGAAATTTTGGGAAAAGAGATTCACACGGACCTCGAACCAACGGTTCGGAAAAGGCACGGAGGAATTAATTACGATATAATTTGATTTTTCCCTTTACATTGAGCTTATTTTCCGCTGTTTTCTGAGATTGCTTTTTTTAATGATGCGTCAAAGGTTTGCTTCATTTCTTCAATAATATCTCTCCTAAGCTGTTCCAATTCATCTCTTGGAGAATGTTCTATTAAAAAAAGTTCGTAAACATTTATATTTAACGATATGGCTATTCGTTCAAGGACTGTTGATGTGGGAAATTTGCGGGCAATTTCCATCATTGCGAGGTATTGCGTGGAAATGCCCGTTTTTTCGGCAAGTTTTTCCTGCGAAAATCCTAGTTTTCTACGATTTTCACGCAAATTCTTTGCGAAAATATCCTTGAGAGAAACTGTTTTTTCCAAATTTATTGCCCTTGAGATAATAATATAGACTTTTCTATATTGACACATTGTCTAATATTCAATAATATTGTCTATAAGACTAATCAAAAGGATGTTTTTATGAAAATTTTACTTAATGTACAAAATTTACCTCTTTTTAGGGTTCTCGGTCTCTTTTTACTGGCTGCTTTTGTATTTGCAGGCTGCGGAACAGCAAAAGACGGTACTAAAACAAATGCCGATAAAATGACAGCCCCTGATTGGGCAGATCAGCTTCCGCCAAAGGAAGAGTACTGGGGAATTGGCTTTGCCAAGCTGCAAAATGAAAGTCTTGCAAGAGATACTGCGGCAGCCCGCGCAAGACGCGATGTTGCTTCTCAAATCGGTATATTGGTTCAGGGTATGCTGACTGACTATGCGAGAGAGTCTGGCACATTGAATAATTCCGCTTCGATTCAATCTATAGAGAGAATAGGAAGAGATATTATAGACATGAATCTGTTGGGCGCTGTTCCGAACGCTCAAAAGAGAATGAACGACGGCACATGGTGGGTACGCGTTACCATAAGCAAAGCAAGTCTTCAAAAACAGGTAGAGGATGTGTTCCAGACAGAAGCATCCCGCTATGCTGACTTTAAAGCAAAGGAAGCTCTTAAAATGCTTGATACCCAATTGGATAAGGCGCAGTCAAAACCAACACCCCGCTCTGAAGATTAATTTTTGGAGGGAATTATGCTTCGTTTTAAATATTTATTACTTTTTACTTTACTAATCTTACTGTCTTCGGTAATAAGCGCACAAGACAGAGTAACAAGTCTTGCTGTGCTTGTACCGGAAGCGCAGAATTTGGCAGCTAATCAAAATTATCTGCCTGCAATGATACAAGGTGAGCTTGTTTCAAATTTAACCAAACATTCCAATATATCTATTTTAGACAGAATGCGCTTGGAAACAGTATTAAAAGAAACAGAAAGCGGTATATATAAAAACGAGGCGGATTTTGGAAGACTTGGCGAGATTACAAATGTTGAATACGCTCTTACAGGAAGAATAACAAGAACCGGAACAGGTTTTACTTTACAATTGCAGGTAGTTGGAACAGGTAAAGATTCAATTGGTAAAACCAGAGCTTCGTATTCCGGTTCTGTTACAATCGCAGACCTTGATAATCTTACAGGAGTTCGTAAAGCTTCTTTAGATTTAATGACACAAATGGGAGTAACTCTTACGGCAAGCGCAAGACAGGAGCTTTCCGGCGCTGGAACAACAGAACAAGCAAATGCTCAGAATTCATTAGCAAGAGGAATTACAGCTCAAAAAGGCGGTACTGTAGTAGAAGCCTTATCCTATTATATTCAGGCAAGCAATTACGATCCTTCTCTTGCAGAAGCGGCAAGCCGTGTAAATGTTTTGTCTGCTAATATTTCCAGCGGCAATATCGGCGATGATACCCGTAATGATATAGCATGGCGAAGGGATTGGGTGCAAAGATTACAGGAAGCGGAGAAATTTTTTACAGATTATACAAAACAAAACCAACCGTATTTTTTAATTTATGATACAGATATTACCTGGGGTAATATAAATTATCAAAATGAAACAATAGAAGCACAAATTCGTGTGGAACTTCTTTCTGATGAAGCATGGGCATATACTTTAAACGAAGTAATGAAGACAATAAAAGCCGGTTTTGACGCAACTGGCAGAGCTAAAACATGGGGTTTAGACTGGCCGTCAAAACCAGTCAGTACAACAAACCCTTTTGTAGATAGTCTAAAGAAATATAGTATTGGTATAGAAATATTAAACAGTAATGGAATAAGTCTTTTTAAAGGAAATTATATTTTTGATTATGGTTTTAAAACAATGAATGGATTAATTACAACAGTTGAAAAACGTAATGTAAACTTTCGAATTAGAGCAATAAACGCTAATTTAATAACAGATCAACTTAGTATTAGGATAACAAATATAGACGGAATTCCGATAGAAAGAGCCTCTTCTGAGAAACGAATAAGTATTATGACATTTTTAAGTAACGAATATGAAAAAATGTTAGCAGAAAGAACAAGAATATGTCAAGCAGCAGATGCATCAGGTCATACATTCGAATTAGTTGGCCGTACAATTGTTTCATATACAGGAAAAAGTAAAGATCTTATAATTCCACCTAGAATAAATGGAGTTAGTATAACACGTATTGGAAATATTAATGGAAAAGGTTTTTTGACCAGTGTAATAATTCCTGAAGGTGTTACTGTGCTTTCTTACGCATTTGATGAAAGTCCATTAACCAGTGTTGTTATACCTTCCAGCGTTACTGAAATTTGGGATTCATTTAGAGGAGCTTCTTTATTAACTAGTATAACAATAGGCAAAGATGTTTTTTTAGGTAAATCATTTTATACAACAGGTATTAATGATTTTCATAGAGATTATTATGAAAATGGTCGCAAAGCAGGGGTTTATAGATATCATAATAATAAATGGAGGTATACTCCGTTAAAGTAGACAATATCTAAATTACAATAAAGGAGGGTTTTTATGGAAGATAGTCTTACTATTGATATAACCGGAAGATATCTCGGTTATAACAATATTAATGGCATTGGACATTATCATGCACGTATTTTTATTCAAAGAGATGATGATTCCATTGTAGATGGCTTAGTGCCTATGAATATTTTTAATGGGTTAGTACGAGGTAATAATTATAATTTGCATTTAATAAAAGCTAATGATCCTTGTTTAGCCAGAAGAACTTATATATAATTTCGGAGGAAAAAATGGCGTTAATTACTTGCCCGGAATGTAATAGGGATTGTTCAGATACAATAAAAAGCTGTCCTCACTGCGGTTTTAGGATTGCTCCTGTAAAAATTGTTCAAAATGGCAATACAGAAAGAACTGACACTCCGTCAGCCGGTTTTGTTAAAAATAATTTAAAGAAAATAATTATAGCAGCAAGTTCATTGATTGTAATTGTTTTTCTTGTTGTTTTAACTGTTAATCTAATTAATAAAAACAATGAAAGAAAATACATAACAAAAATGAATATTGTTTTACAAAGGATTAATATTGACTCTTTTTTTACGGAGAATCTAGCAAAAAATATTATTGAGATTTGGCATAATTCAAATAACAGAATAAGAAGCACTAAAACTGACAAATATACAAGGTTAAATAATGGATTGTTTTATTCTAATATGAATACTGTATTAGCAAATTATTTTAATGATGACAGTACAAAGAAATTCCTAATGGCAATTAATTTTAATTCTCATGAAATAAGAGGAATGATGAAAGAACTTGAAAATCCGCCTAAAAAACTCCAACAAGATTATGATGAACTATATAATCTATTTGAGGCTATTTCTTCTTATAGTGTAATTACAGAAGAGCCGCGCGGTACTTTGAATGAATATAAATCAAGTATAGATTTTTTTCCTTCAATGATATCAAACATGTATATAAGATTAAACGAAAGGTTTAAAGAATATCCGGAAAAAATACCTTTTACAGAATTAGATTCGATTGATTTTTATAATGAATTTTATGTTAATCCTTTTTTAACTGAAGTAAAATATAGAGATAGAGTCGTTATGTTAAAAGGAGAATTGTTTGTAATAGAAGATAATGAATATCGTAATAAAATATATTTAAGAGACGGAGTAACGTTAGAAGGAGGAGTAACTTTTATTTCTGCTGTATTAGGAAAAAAGGAAAATAATAAATTTAAAAAATTAAAAAAAGGTGATGAAGTAAAAGTAGTTGGTAAATTGAGTAAGGAAGATATTATGTCCTTTATTATTTATGATGCGCGTATAGTGAAATGAAGCAAATGGTTCGTGTAGTTCGTAGTAGAATAATAATAATAAAAATAAACACATACATGTTGATAATATTCTGTATATTACTTCTCTCTGCTTGTACAACAGCTTCAACATCCATCCCGCCTTGGGATTCTTCTCCCGACGCACTGAGGATGTTATACTCTGACAGTGAATATATCGCGCAGCGGGGAAGGGGCGTAACAAGAGCTGCTGCGGAAACAGACGGAACCGCTCAATTGGCGCGTTTTTTAAATACACAGGTAAGTTCTCAGCTTAGAATAGCAGAAAGAGAAAGTATACAGAACGGAACGGTACAGTCAAGTACATTGATAGAACAGGAAACTTTTATTAAGTCGCAGATGAATTTGTTCGGAGTACGTTATGCGCAAAATGCATATTTTAATAAACAGCAAAAAGAATGGATAACAGTCGCTTACATAGATCGTAATGAGGCTTGGAAAGTTTACAGTCCGCGTTTTAAACAGCAAGCGGAAAGTTTTACTCAGCTTTTATCGGCAGCAGAGAACGAAACTGACCCTTTCAGAAAAGCCTTGCGATTTACTGCAGCGCAGAATTATTTGCGTACAGCGGATTATCAAAATGCTGATATTTTAGGTCAGCTTTTACATCCAGTGAAAATGAACGAAGAATTTGCCGCTGTAAGATCGCAGGTTTCCAGGCTTCCCGGATTGTTGGACAATACGCGAAGAAATGCTTCTGTCCATATTGAGTGTCCCGGTGATTTTGAATCTCTCGTAACAAATGTTTTTTCGCGCGAATTTGCGGCTCTTGGTTTTCCTGTAGCAAATAACAGAAACTCGGCAAGCGCAATTTGCCGTATTACAATAATTGAAGGAATGCAGCAGAGAGACCTTGGTATTTTTTATCATCCTTCATTGCAAGCAGTAATTACAAGCAATTCGGCGCAGAGCACAGAAACACTTTTTACCTTTAGCGCAGATGGAGAAAGAGCGCAGGCAGTTACGCCTGATGTGGCAAAAAGAAGAGCTTATCAGTCTCTTGCAGATAAAGTAAAGGAAAATTTTAGAGCAGAGTTTAATAAGTAAAAAAATCCCACCCCCACAACATCATTGACAAAAACAATATAAAAACTTAATATATTAAAATGAAAAAGATAATTTTACCCATTCTGTCCAGTTTAATAGTAATAAGCTGTTCGACATCATATAAAAACATTACAGCGCAATTACCTGACTTAGCGATCCTTAAAGACGGAGTTTACCGCGGGGTATATGATTTATCAGGTACGCCTGTAGATGTAACTCTCGATGTAATTATTAAGGAAAATAAAATAATCGATATTAAAATAATAAAGCATGTTTGTTCGCCCATTGGAAAAAAAGCTGAAGTTATTATAGAACAGGTTATAAAAAAACAAAGTCTGGAAATTGATGTTATCAGCGGCGCTACAGGAAGCAGTAAGGCAATTTTAAAAGCAGTTGAAATTGCGTTAAAGCAGGAATAGCTGTTGTCAATCTTTTGTATATTTGTGAGAGGTCTTTTTCATGTTAATAAATCATCAATATTCGAAGGAAGATGAAAACCTGTTTTTCTTAAATTAGAAATCGCCTCAGAAAGATTTGTTATAATTCCTTTTTTAGAAGCGCGTATTAGAATACCCAATGTACCTGTAATTTTTAATCCAAGATTTGAAGCAAAAATCCGTGCTTCTTTATCATCAACAATGAGAAGGGCATCATCGGTCTCCATCGCAAGAGCAATTGCACTTGATTCGCCAAGATCGATGAATCTATTAAAAGCTTTTAATTTTCCGGTATCATTTACAACTTTAACAGTAATCCATTCCGGTAAAGATTCGCCGTATTCGTTTGCTACCTCTGGTGTAATCAAGATAACTTCGTATAATTGGTTTAATATATCAAGTAGATTGATATTACTTAATGCGATTAAACAGCTTGTGTCTGAAATTATTATCGAAGGTTTAATATTTGAGGGCATTAGCAGCTTCCATACGAACATCCTCTTCTGTCATCGTAATTATCGGTATGCCGTATTTTATCAGTAATTCATGAAAAACTCTGTATGATAAGCCTGCTACTGTCGCCGCTTTTCCTAATGGTAAACGTCCGGTTTCAAACAATTTTACAGCGAGCATTATTTGGGCATCAGTTTGTGTAACATTCACAGAATCAGGAATGGTTAGAGTTAATAACATATTCAACCTCTACATTAATCATATATTAAAATTCTCCTTTTAACAAGGAATTATATCTATAATAAAAATTAGTTTACTCAATCTTTTCCGCTGATTACCAAGTTACCTCGCGGTTTGACGCGCGCAGCTTCCGGTTCAGGATCAAAATCGATATACATAATGCGGGCGTCGCGATCGAACTTCGCAAGCACATCAGCCGCGGTGTTAACAGAAATAATGTACTGTTCAACCGGGCGGAACGCGCGACAGGCAGGACACTGACACCATGTGTCTTCATGTTTTTCATCAGGTAAAAGATGAAAAACACGCGGAGCCGTTGTATATTGCATTGCGCGGTCGAATAATTTATACGCCCGCTCAGCGATTAAGTTTGTTGTTTTTGGATTTGTCGCGCAGAAATGGTGCGGCGCTTTTCGTTTTCCATGCGCCATGCGGAATAAATCACGGTTAAAAAGAAACATACTTCTTGGAACCAGAAGCGAAAGATCGCGTCCTCCGGCTTCGATATTAAGTGCGTAAGTTACCGCCAGTTTGATATATTTTTGGTTTCTATTTTTCGATGTAAAAAACGGATCGTTCAAAGAGAAAACCAGGGTATTGCATTCATTTTCCAGAGCCAGCTTGATCAATTTGAATCGTT
>Ga0209755_10009679_pt1 | contig 10178 bp, 8 predicted proteins | sample TergutCo191P1_FD_187301 | JGI IMG/M metagenome (GOLD analysis project Ga0209755, IMG submission 187301) | Cornitermes sp. P1 segment gut microbial communities from Petit-Saut dam, French Guiana - Co191P1 (SPAdes) (version 2) | ecosystem: Host-associated > Arthropoda: Insects > Digestive system >...
GTGCATTCATTGCGATGATACATTCCTCTGCCGATTTTCAGGGGCCAGTAAATCTTGGGAATCCAGGCGAATTCACAATGCTTGAACTTGCAGAAAGGGTAATAGAACTTACAGCATCCCGTTCAAAGATTATTTTCAAGCCTTTACCCTCCGATGATCCCAAGCAGCGAAAGCCAGATATAAATCTGGCAAAGGAAAAATTATCGTGGGAACCAAAAATTTCACTTGATGAAGGTTTGAAAAAAACGATAGATTATTTTAAGAGCATATGATATGAACAAGCAAGCAAAAAACCTAACCCTTATTTATACTACTAGTATTGAAAATGAACACATTGGAAAGGATGTTTTCTTGGTTCCATACTATATTGGCAAGATATTTAATCATAACGTAAATATTGTCTATGCAAATTCAAAGAATAACAAGCAACTGCCATCAAGAATAAGGGATGTAACGTTAATTTCCAAAAAAAACATTAGTTCCAATAAAACTCTATTAGAACTCTACGATTTTTTCTACATTCTCTTTAACGCAAAAAGAATTGATTTTTTTATGCGTTTCTTTTTTTCAAATATTACAGCAATCACGGGATTATTATATAAAAAATTAAATAAAAGCGGTATTCTATATGTAAAATCAGACGCAAGACCTGGTGAATGGCCTTTGGTTGGATATTACGATTCCATCTATGGCAAAAATATCATTTTAAATAAGATAAAAAAATACATATACAGATCATTTCTTGAAAAAACAAATCTTATAACTGTTGAAACAAAATCGGGATATGAAAGTTTTTTTTCAAACAATCTGCTTGATATAAATTTTAAGAATAAAGTCAGAATATTATACAGTGGTTTTGACAAAGATTTATTTGATCAATGTAATATCAACCTAAAAAAGTATGATGAAAAAGAAAATATTATACTTATTGTTGGTAGACTTGGTTTGATTCCAAAGAATACAGAGATGATTTTGGAAGCAGCAAGGAATCTTTGCTTAAATAACTGGAAAATTGTTTTGATCGGACCAATAGAAGAAACACAACAAAATTTTCAAAAAAAAATTGATGCTTTTTACGGCATCAATCTACATTTAAAAAACACTGTCATTTTCACAGGTCCAATGTATGATAAAAAAAAGTTATGGAATTGGTATAATAATGCAAAAATTTTTGTTTTAACTTCAATTTATGAAAGTTTCGGCATTGTCCTGACAGAAGCTCTGTTTTTCAGGAATTATATTATATCAACTGATGTAGGGGCTGCGAAAGAAACAATTAGAATGGGATACGGGGAGATAATTCCACAAAATGACGCATTGCATCTTTCAAAAACACTTCAAAAAATTATAAATGATAATGATTATCTTCCTGAATTATATAACGCTGTTGATTGGGATAAAAATGATATATCGTGGGAGCGTTATATAAAAGAAGCTACAGGAAATATTAAGAAAGTATTTAAATAATTCACCCTTCAGGAGTTGACATAGAAAAAGTAGAAGTTTATCTTAGAGGAGGAGGAAAACAATGGCCCAACAAGAAAGCATAGACATACTCGAATTCCAGCAACGGTTTATGTATAGAAGATGCTTATTGCGACACCTATTAAAAATACGCAGGCTGGAAGATCCGATGTGAGATATATCATGTACTTGGAAAAGCACATGAAGACATCTCTTGACGAGTTTTGCTTTCGCTTCAATTGCTGTAAGTTCGAGGGTAATTGTTGAACATGCTACTGAGAGCCTGCAGAATGACATCTTTGACATATCTACAGAGATTGAGCTCGCCTGTGGCAACTTGAGAGGTTAATTAAGGGCGTAGCCCTTTTGCGGTTTTATACCGCGCCCTTTGGGGCGGTTGCTACTGGGGGTGCGAGGGATTTGTTCCCCTGTATACGCAAAGATTTCAAGGATAAATCTTCGATACCGTAGGGCTTGCCCTGCGGAGGTTCATTTGTGTGAAAATTATCATATGTTTATTCTATATATACAGAATAAAAACTTGTGAATTTGAGGTTTTTTATGTGTAAAAATTTAGTACCAGATAATGGAAACGTAATAAAAACATATGACGATAAATATCTAGATATTTCAGATTTATCAATTAATGAATTATGGCTCTTGCATTATGAGCAGGAAAAAACTTTTGCGAAATTAATCAAAGAGGCAAAAGCTTTTTCATATGAGCGGACACAATTAATGAAAAGAGGTTATGAAACTGTTTCCAAAATTATGATCTTACGTAAAATCAAAGAAAGTAATAAATGGGAGAAATACAGTAACAATCCTCATTTTTTAGACATCATAGATGAACTAAAAATGATAAAAAAAACTCTAAATAAATATTTGGTTAAAAATATTTATTTAGCAATATTAAAAAAAATAATAAAAAAGGTGCTTCGCAAAAAAAACGAATGCGTATTTTTTGAAGCTGGAGTTGGAAATGGAAAAATAATAAAAGAAATAACAAAAATTTACCGTGTGAAAGCTATTGGTTGTGATGTATTTGTTGACAAAAATTATATTGATGTAGATATTGGTGTAACGGAGTCCTCAATATATAATGCTCTTCAGAACTTGGAAGATAACAGTATAGATGTGTTTTATTGGAATGATGTAATGGAACACATACCAGAAGATGAAATTAGGGAACATTTGGATTTATTAAGCAAAAAAATGGCAAAAGGAGGTATCATTATAACGGTAACTCCGAACAGGTTAATTGGCCCTTGGGATATAACGGCACATTTTGAGCCTCAGGGAACTGTCGCAAAAGGATTTCACTTTCATGAATATACATTTAAGGAAATATTGGACTTATTTGAAGAATATAATATTGTAAGTGCATATGGCATATTCTCCAATCCAAAAAAGGGTTGGTACATACTTGGAGCACCATGGATGGATAGAATTAAATTGTACTTAGAAAAATCTGTATATGTTTCACCCAGTAAAATAAAAAATAAGATGATGATTATTGCAGGATGTGATATTTCATTGCTAAAAAAAAATAATTAAAAAACATGTGTGTTTTCTGTAAAAATATTTACCATGACAAAAATAATTTTTCCTCATTAAAAGAAAAAGAAACCGAGTTGACAAGTGGGGTTATAGACAATACTTCAAATCCACTTGTTTCAATCATAATAACCGTATACAAGCGAAAGAGATATATCCATGAAGCGATTAACAGCGCAATGTATCAAATAAACATTGATTTTGATTATGAAATTATTGTCCTGTGCGACGACCCTAAAGATGACATGGCAGAATTCGATATTTATAAAAGCACACATGATGTCTTTATTTATCGCAATTGCAGTAACTTCGGTTTATACAACAGCATAAATCTAGGTGCGCAAATCGCACGGGGATGCTATATTGTCTTCCTGCACGATGATGATATTTTGTATCCTGAATATTTATCGGAAATTTCAAATTTTTTACTGGAAAAAAAACATGAGCCAAAATGTGTCTTGGTAAATCGTGATGTTGCTGGGCTCTCTTCCCAACGACACATAAAAAAAATAACCAAATTTATTCTATATGCTTTATTTTTACCATTTTTTATTTTTCGTTTTTTATTCAGAAAATCATATAAAACAATAACCTTAAAAGAAGGATTGATGTATGTCTTAAGCAATATATACAAGGCTCCTTCTTGTGGAACTCTGTTTGAAAAAGATGCTTTTTTGAAGTCAGGTGGCTTTAATCAGGATTTTTGGCCCGTAAGTGATTATTATTTTTTTTTAAAATTTAACAGAGACTTCTCTGTTTATATGCTTCGAAAAAAACTAGCGTGTTATCGTTGGTTTGATAATTTATCTCAAAATAAATCTGTGCAACATATGGGATTTGAGCATCTCTCTGAATTCTTTAAATCCATACAACCTATAAAATCTATCAATAAATATTATTCATTTTTTTACAATGAAGTGTTATATGCAAAATTCATAATGATTAACAAGGAATATCGCAATGAAATTATTGATACTTATCAAGAAATCAAGCAGCACAAAAAAATAAAATGGTTTGTTTTCAAATTGTATAATAAGGCATTCGGATTTTTCCATGACATAATCGTCTAACAAGGGAATTAAATGGTGATTCTTTTTGACTTGACCTCTTCACAACCAGTTTCAGAATCAGGTGCGGATTTTCATGGGGGCGGTGAATATGCAAAAACCGTTTTCTACAAACTTTGCGATTCACTTTCATCTGGCATATCTTTAGAAGTTTTTTATGATCCGCACAGAAATATTGAAAAAGCAATTCTTGAAGTTTGTCAAGAAAAACAATTTGTGGTACATCATTGCGTGGAAAATGCGGATATAAGTAAGCTACTGCACAGCAAGACATACAATGTTTTTTATTCCGCACTACCATACTCATACACCAACTTGACATTGCCCGCAGGGACAAAATTTGTGTACACCGTTCACGGGCTGCGTGATTTGGAATACCCCTCAGACAAATATGAGTTAAAATATAAAAGGCCACACATAAAAACGACTATCAAACATATTTTTTTTTTACTTTTTCCGAAATGGTGGGGAGCAAATCGGTTGAAAAAAAGAAGCGATAATTACAACGCATTGTTTTCCCTCACGCAAAATCAGATTATTATAACTGCTTCGAATCATTCAAAGTACGCTATTCTATATTTCTTTCCGCAATTAAACGAATCCCAAATTAAAGTTTCATATTCCCCAGCAAAACAGTATGATCCAATTAGTGTTGAGGACACCGATATCCTACATACGCTTTCATTGGAATCAGGCAAATACATTCTTATAATCTGCGGTGACAGAAGCGAAAAAGGTGCTTACCGGGCCTGCAAAGTGTTATATGGGCTTATAAAATCCAAGGCCATTCCCGAAGATACTCGAATTGTTGTTTTGGGTTTGTCTTACAAAAAGCAATATGTTTCGCTTACTGAAAATAGTCGCAGGTTTGAATGGTGTGGTTATGTTTCTTCTAAGGAGCTTGAAACCCTTTACAAAAACGCCCATCTTTTTATGTATCCTACGCTTAATGAAGGTTTTGGTTACCCTCCTCTTGAAGCGATGAGATACAGGACTTTATGTGCGTGCTCAGCCAATTCGGCAGTTACCGAAGTATGCGGCGATGCTGTTCTATATTTTAATCCCTTCGATGAAACGGAAATGGGCATAAGGGTTTCTCAAAGTTTTGATAATGAGATCCGTAAGGAAAAAAACGAAAAAATGGCTGTTCGCTATGAATTCATAAGTAAAAAGCAAGAAAATGATTTGAACCTTTTAATTAAGGAAATCATTTTATGAAATATGTCTATGTTCTAACCAGTTCGGAAAAAGATTTTTACTACGAGCAATTTTTTCTTTCGGTTGTATCCCTGCGATTGCACAACCATAATGCTCATATTACTGCCCTTATTGATTCAAGAACAAAGAGAGGCTTGACTGGAGGACGTTCTGGATATGAGCAATTTGTATCTGAAACGATAATAATTACCGCACCGCAGGAATTATCACAAAAAGAAGTTTCCCGATGGATAAAGACGTCTATAAAAAAATATGTTTCAGGGGATTTCATATATATAGATTGTGATACTATTGTTAGCGGAAATCTGGAGCATGATTTTCCGCCTGAAATAAATATTGGTGCGATTCTTGATACACATGTTCCTCTCTCAAGGCATCATTTGATCACGCATTTTAATGAGGAAGATAGAAGGCTTGGATTCGTCTCATCATTCGAAACTGGAATGCGTTATAACGGGGGTATGATTTTTTGCCGTGATACACCAGAGGGAAATGATTTTTTTTCACGATGGCATTCCCTGTGGCTTTACAGTAATAAAAAAGGCAACAGTCAGGATATGCCTTCCTTGAATCAGGCAAATTACGAAATGGGTGGAATAATAGAGGGGTTACCAGGTGAATGGAATTGCCAGATAACGCATAACGGACTTCCGTTTTTATACAATGCAAAAATAATCCACTATTATGCAACGGGGTTTGATTTTATTAATTGTCCGTATTTACCAGGATCGAGGGCCATACTTTCTTTCGTAAAAGATACGGGCTGTATTTCACCAAAAATAATGGAACTAATAAAAAACCCAAAAACTGTCTTTGAACAGGATTCAAGAATCATTTCGGGAGAAGCCGAACTTGATGCAGTAAACAGCAAGTTATTTTCTATCGTTTTACGTATCAGAAAGAAAAAACCTGAATTGTTTAGAAAAATAAACTCCTCTATTGTTCGGGTTTTATCACGATTTAATTCTTAAGGAAACGATATAATATGCCAATGTCTATAGTTATTGATTGTCGAATGTTAGATGCAAGTGGTGTTGGGGTATATCTTCGTGGTTGTTTGACATGGTTTTTAAAATCCAAAGGCAAATCATTATCCACTGAATTCTGTGAAGGACCAGAAGATAACTTTCTGTTACTTGGGAATAAAACACAGTTGCAATCTTTTGCCTCAAGAGCAACTGTCAAAATAATTGATTGTAATGTAAAACCTTTCTCCCTAAAAGAACTGTTTTTTTTCCCCCTGGAAATAACAAGGCAAATCAATAAGGCCAATATTTACTATTCTCCGTTTATTAATATACCCAAGGGTATAAAAATCCCTGTCTACACCACTATCCATGACATTATTTTTCCAGACATGCCAGAACTATCATCGAAAGCTGGCCTTGCTATTCGCATGTGGTTTTTTCGTAGGGCTTATAAAAAATCACAAAAAATATTTACTGTTTCAGAATTTTCCAAATCAAGAATAGAATACCATCTTGGTACGGAAAAACAGGTTATTGTTACTCATTCGGCTATTCAACCAATGTTTCTTGAATATCGGACAGATTCCCGGATACCTCAAAAACGCGAAACCATTGTGTTTATTGGAAACATCAAAAAACATAAAGGGCTTGACTGTCTGCTTGATGCGTTTCATCTTGCAAAAAATGAAGGGCTTCCTCACAAATTGGTTATCATCGGCTCAAAAAATAATTTCCGTACTTCGAATAACACCCTGATGCAAAAAACGAAAATGGCTGGCGATGCCATTTCCTTTACAGGTTGTATTTCCGATGAAGCATTGCTCGAACATCTTTCAACAGCCGCATTGCTTGTGCAGCCTTCGCTTTACGAAGGTTTCTGTCTTCCGCCACTTGAGGCAATGGTTCTTGGTACCCCCGCACTCATTTCCGATATTCCAGTCCTGAAAGAAATTTATGCCGATTTTCCTGTGATATTTTTTCGTGCAGGAGATTTTGTTGATTTAAAGGAAAAAATCATAGAATTGCTGTCCAGCAAAAAATATTCTTCCCATGTTTTGCCAGATGAGTTATTGCAAAAATATACTTTTGAAAAAACCGTGCAAAAAATAATGTATGGCTTGACACATTAACGCATAATTGAGGGATTATGAAACTACTCATAACAGGAACTGCTGGTTTTATTGGTTATCATTTAACAAGGCGACTTGCTGAAGGAAATCATACCATAGTGTGCATCGATAACATTAACGATTACTACGATGTGGATCTTAAATATGGTCGCCTTAAAGCCCTTGGTTTTGAATACGATATACTTGAGGGGATAAGTAAGGAAGGTTTTGTTGTTTCAACGGTCTTTCCCTGCATCAGTTTTGCTAAAATAGATTTATGCGACATGGAACGCATACTTGCACTTTTTTCAGAGGAATCCTTTGATGCCATTTTGCATCTTGCTGCGCAGGCTGGTGTCCGTTATTCATTGATCAATCCTAACGCATATATTTCCAGTAACGTGCAGGGATTTTTGAATATACTGGAGGCGGCAAGGTTGTATCCACCCAAGCACCTTGTGTATGCTTCATCAAGTTCGGTGTATGGTTTGAATACCAAAACTCCGTTTTCGGAAAACGATGCCGTCGACCAACCTGCAAGTTTATATGCGATGACAAAACGTTCTAATGAACTCATGGCACATACATATAGCCATCTATATAACATTCCTACAACTGGATTGCGTTTTTTTACGGTATATGGCCCATGGGGAAGGCCGGATATGTCGCCGTTCATTTTTACCAAGGCAATACTTGACGGTAAGCCGATCAATGTGTTTAATAACGGAAACATGAAGCGAGATTTCACTTTTATTGACGATATTGTTGAGGGAATTATACGTGCTCTGAACAAGATTCCCGATGGAAATGGGGTGGACACTACATCTGCCATTATATACAATATCGGTAATGGTGGCCCTGTGCCGCTGATGGAATTCATTTCTACATTGGAGGATGCGTTGGACAGGAAGGCTATAATACATTATGCTCCCATGCAACCAGGTGATGTATGCTCAACATGGGCCGATTGCTCCGCCCTAGAGCGTGACACTGGCTTCCGTCCATTCACTGCACTTTCCGATGGTATACATGCATTCACCGAATGGTATAAGAATTATTATTCTTAAAGGAGAACATTATGGCTTCTGTAGCGATCATTGGGACTGGGTATGTTGGGCTTGTTTCTGGAGCATGCCTGGCTGATTTTGGAAACACCGTTACTTGTGTTGACATTGATAAAAAGAAAATCGAACGTCTGAAAAATGGCGAGATCCCTATTTACGAACCAGGGCTTGAAAACGTTGTTGTTCGTAACACACAGGCACAACGTCTGCAATTTACGGATTCGTTGCCAGAGGCCGTGATGCATAGCGAAGTGATATTTATCGCTGTGGGCACACCACCATCGGAAGACGGTAGTGCCGATCTTTCCTATGTGGAAAACGCTGCACGTGCCATCGGCAAGGTTATGACTACTTACAAAGTTGTTGTGGACAAAAGCACGGTTCCCATAGGAACGGCGAGGAAAGTAAAACGTTGGATAGGGGAGGAAATTGCCGATCGAGTGGAATGTGGCGAATTTGCGGAAAACGATCTGAGTTTCGATGTAGTCTCAAATCCTGAATTCCTGCGCGAAGGTGCGGCGGTGCATGATTTTACCCATCCAGATCGTATAGTTATCGGTGCGGAAACGGAACGCGCACGGGTGATTATGAAAGAGGTTTATCGCTCATTGTATTTAAACGAAACGCCGTACATCGAAACGAACCTTGAATCTGCGGAAATGATTAAGTACGCTTCCAATGCGTTTCTTGCGGTGAAAATTTCGTTTATCAATGAGATAGCGAATCTATGTGAAAAGACGGGTGCGGATGTCAAAGAGGTCGCCAAAGCGGTTGGTCGCGATGGTAGGATCGGCGGAAAGTTTCTTCACCCTGGCCCGGGCTACGGTGGAAGCTGTTTTCCCAAAGACACGCAGGCGCTTGTTCGTACGGCCAGGAATGTCAATTCCCCGCTGTCGGTAATCGAAGCGGCGATACAGGCCAATGAAGAGCAGAAGGCTATGATGGTGAGCAAGATTGAAAATGCAATGGGAACTTTACAAGGCAAAAAGATTGCTGTTTTGGGGCTTGCTTTTAAGCCGAACACGGACGACATGCGCGAAGCGCCTGCATTGACGATTATCAACGCACTCACCGCAAAAGGGGCTCATGTTAATGCCACCGATCCAGCGGCACTTGAGGAAGCGAAATGGCGGCTTAAGGACACGGGGAATTCGCTCACACTTCTTGAAAATGAGTATGAAACAATGGTAGGTGCCGACGCTCTTGTTATTGTCACCGAGTGGAACCAGTATCGTAACCTTGATTTTGAGCGCGTGAAGAGCCTGCTTGCGGCACCTGTGCTTTTTGATTTACGCAACATATACAAACGAGCCGACATGGAAAAAAAGGGGTTCCGCTACTACGCGGTCGGGCAATGAAGTGACTGGAGGTTTTATATGTTGTTAATGCCTCCCAAACGGCATGTTTGTTTATTTCGCATCATTGGTTTATGCGGAGCCAAAAGGAATAAGCAATGCTGATACGGGCGAAAGCGCCGTTGCGTTTGGGGCTTGCTGGCGGTGGAACCGACATTGCAAATTATTACAGCCGTTACGGTGGTTATGTGTTGAATGCTACCGTTGACATGTATGCCTATTGCACCATCGAGCCAACCGACACAGGCAAGATGGAATTCGTTGCAATTGATCTAAACAAAAAAGAAGAATATACCAGCGAAGAAAGACTCCCCGTCTCTCCTATTCTACCTCTGCATACAGGAATTTATAATCGTATTGTCGCTGATTTTTGCCA
>Ga0209755_10009680_pt1 | contig 10178 bp, 8 predicted proteins | sample TergutCo191P1_FD_187301 | JGI IMG/M metagenome (GOLD analysis project Ga0209755, IMG submission 187301) | Cornitermes sp. P1 segment gut microbial communities from Petit-Saut dam, French Guiana - Co191P1 (SPAdes) (version 2) | ecosystem: Host-associated > Arthropoda: Insects > Digestive system >...
AGGGGGCGGGCCGGTGGGGCTCACTTGTTATGCCCCCCGCCCGTCCCCGATTGGGGAAAAACAACCTAACCAGAAAAGCACCACCAGATGAAGAAATGACGTATTGTTTCACTGGAGAGAAAGAAACAATTTCATAGGGAATAACCAATGCCCGCCCCGTCAAACTGAAAGTTTGCGGGTTGGCGTGACCCTTGCGCGTCCGCTCACCGTACGCATTGCAAGGGGCATGACAAAGGGCGAGAGGGTGAAATGTATCGCTAAGACACATGAATTTTAGAAAAGTGGAATATAGATTATTTCTGTTCCCTGATATATGTCATGAAAAAGGTGTCAATCATGGCTGAAATTTGTAAATTCAAAGAGAGGGTTTTATAGTGTACGATCAAATAAAGAAGATTATAACTTGTGAGTACAGAGGGGCTGTAAGCCGCTTTGTTGTTGATGAAAAGAGGTTTAACAAGGTATGGGGTTCAGGATTTATTTTTGTATTAAACAAAAATATAACTGATAAAAAGGTTAATAATTTGATTGATGTAGTGATGCTTTTATGGTAGTTATTATATATATATTTTGTTAGACTTTAAGTACAAAATTTTTTTAAAGGAGCTATAAATGGCCGGAAAGTTTATTATTCTTAAAGACAAGTCGGGCAAGTTCAAGTTTAATTTAACCGCTACGAATGGGGATATTATCATCTCAAGCGAATCCTATCCGGAAAAGAAAGCCGCTCTTAAAGGGATAACTTCTGTAGTTAAGAATGCCGCAACTGCAAAGATTGAGGATACTACCATTGAAGCGGCTGAGGCGAAGAAGCCGGTGAAGAAAATTGCTGCAAAAACAGGGGCGAAGCCTAAAGCAGAAAAAAAGGCGGCTCCGAAGCCGAGAGGACGAAAGCCCAAAAGCGAGTAAAACGGCTACAGGTACGCTTTACAATTCCATGACAAATGTAATGTTTATAAAATAATTGTAAGATGTACCCTTGCGCCCACGCTATAAAAAGTAAATATGCAGCGCGTTAGCAGATAACGCGCCTTAAAGCTTACCTCGCCCACACATCTTGCGTACCTTACACAGCGACACTATGCAAAAACCAGTAATAGGTAAACTTGCACTTACCATTTGACGTTGATTTTTCAGTATTTACATGATACAACTATGCATAAGGAAGGTGAAGTTAAAATGCTTAGAAGAAAAGCTAATAAAATTGCCAGTGATAATAAAATAGCAAGCGACAATACTATCAAAAATAGTTTAATCAATTTTGACGTTGATTTTAGTGGACTTGCAAAAGTAGTGGCATTATTTTTTCCAGATATGAGATATGAAATGATTATGAGATATAGAGCAGGAACTATACAAAAAATCGGACAAATAGCACAGATGGTGGTAGAAAACGGGAAAATAATAATCAAGCCTATCCCACCTAAAATAGCCCTACCTCTAATTGAAAAAATGTCATTGGAACACGAGCCGGATATGTATGAGCAATGGGCGAAATTATTGATAGCTGCGGGTGTTAAATCCAATCCTATTCACCAACAATACGCTGACATATTAGCAAACATTAATAATGAGAACGCAAAATTTTTGAAGGTAATATATGAACAGCAAAAATCACCGAATATGGAAAAGGATTACGAAGAAGATATAAATAAGTCAATGTTTAAAAAATGTTATGATGAATTACAAAGACACTCTTCATGGCGTTCACGTTCTTCTTTAAACATGGAGGACAATTATTCTTTACCAAATTCATTTGGTGCATTCCATTCTTTATTTCGATTCCCATTAATTTTACATGGTGCAGAAAAAAGTTCGGAGACTTTTATGCCTTTTATTGTGAGCGATAAAGAATCTGTAAAAGAGCATACAGTGCTCGTATTTACAAAAGAAGATAGTAATAGCCTAATAGGGCTAGAAAAACTAGGTTTGATAAGACATCAATATCTTTATAACGAACAAGGGTATGACGATGACGGAAAAATTGTATATATAAAAAGATGTGGTGTTTTATTGACGAAATTCGGATATTCTTTCGTTGATTGCCTTGAAAACCCAACTAAATGATTTCCTGAAAAAAAAACTATGAATTAGTCATTATAGACGATGTGAAAAATCTGTGGAAAAACTACGATATGGAAGAAAGTATTAAATAATGTGAGCAGGTTACGTGAGGGGAGAAGCACCCACATTTATACAGAAACGCGGTTTGAAACCGTGCAATTACTTGGAGGGTATGGCCTTCTCTTTTGCACATCGAGGCTGTCTGAGAGGTTTGCGCTCCCACACTGCCAGCGAGAGATTTCTAGCACCACGGGCAAGAGCGACGTCCTTGTTCCGGTTAATAGCGTGCCGTCTACCTTGTAACGCCGCGGTGCAAAAACTTCGCCTTAAGCTGCTTCAATGACAAGGCGCTTTTTATGATCTTTGGCTTTTTCAGGTTTTTGTATGTAACGCCTGAAAATTGCGTGCGTATTTCTATCCTGCCAACCTCTACAGCGATTTCATCTTTTGCCGAGGCAAGTTTTTTATGCTTTATTGTTATGCGATCGCCAACAAAGCCTTGTTGAGTTTTCTGCAGCTATCCTCGCTAAAACTTGCAGACGCTGAGTTCACAATAGAAATTAAAGTTTTTTGATCAAAAAATTGATAGCAACAAAAAGCGCTACCTATAGCGTAGCTGGCTGAGCCTCAGCACTACCCAAAAACGTTGGCTGCTACCAAAGCGTGACCGTTAAAAAAACAAGCAAGCAACGCGTTAGCAAATAACGCGCCGTTATGTTTACCTTGTACACACATTTAGCGTACCCGTACACAGCAACAATACGCAAAAACCGGAAACAGGTACACTTGCGCCTACTCAAAGATTAAGTATGCTTTGAAAATTGTGACAAAAGCAATGATTTTTTTCCACACAACCCCGCCCAAAGGACGAGGTTGTAAATAATGCAAGGTATAAATTAAACCCTGCGCTATATATAGAGCCTCATGATTTCACAACACAAGTCATTTTTGGTGTCAGGCACCATGCGCTGACAGTAGAAAGGTGGAATAAGGCGGAAATCCCGGTTGTAGTACAAAGAAGAACCTCGATACCAACTAATGGCGGCTCCTTGCCGATCCTTGATGGTAGAGTGAGGCAACCCCTTATGGCGAAAGAACCGTTGTGTGGTAACCAATCCACGAATCTCAGTCTGGTAATCGCCGTGTTACGTTTTCCGTCTTTTTCTGCCTTTTTACTGAACAAGCTCTGGTTGTCATGGAGGAGATAAAAAAGTAATAAATTTATACCACAACTACTTGACGCGGAGGGCCATCATATCAGTTGATACAATTGCGCGTACACTACCTTGCGCGATGGTCTATTGCCAAAAGCAAACAAAAAACAGCCTTGGGATTATTTGATGTTGCAGAGAATTCAATTGTAGTTGAATAATATTGAATCATGTTAAAAGGAACGAAATTAGCGCCAACTGCCATTTCTACACGCTGAGGAAAACTGCCTCTTTCAGAAGAAAATCGTTTTTCAATAGCGCTTATGTCCAATTCTTCTTTAGAGTACAACACAACTAGATAATCAGTTCCTATAGTTTCATCAAGCCTAATCCAATCATATTCACCAGGCCAAGCAACTGTGCTATCAAGGTAATCAATTACAGGTGATACTCCACGTAACGGAAATATTCGTTGAGTAGCAAGTGTACTGTTATCTGCAGAAAAAGAATACACGTATGCAGGATACTTGTTAGTCATAAGAAAACGAAAATCAGTCCCTGACGGATATGAGAAACGTGTCTGATAGAAACCTTGCTGGTTAAAGCTAACTGGCATACCTCTCACATCTTCATAAACCTCTATACTAATGGATGCAGATATGCGAGTAGCTTCCTTATATATAGCAAGATTCTCTATGATTTCATATGCATGATAAACAAAGGCTGCAAAATCATGGTAAGAAATCCAGATAAATCCATCATTGCCCCAATCTGCACCCCAACTATTTAATATTTCAAAAGCCCCTCCATATTTATTATCATCGTACCCAACCACACACATAGCGTGACCGCCGTATCCAATATAAGGACTTTCTGAAGGTAGCCATAAATCGGTTGCATTATCAAAGGAGTCAGGAGTGTTCATACCTATAATGACCGGTTTACCTTCAGAAAGACTCTTTTTTACTGGTATAACTCTTTCATTTATTGTCCCAGGAGTTCCTTGTGAGTTCTCAAAAAGCCGTACATAACTTGAAATAGGATAACGTTTTGCATTATTAAACATTGACAGAAGAATATTGTCAAAATCCATATATTTTTCATCCGGTAATCGTTTAACAATACCTTTGGTCTTCATCAAATCTAGTGCATCATTTATATATGTCCCGTCTTGACCAGTCGGGTCATTAGAAATGTTTTTATAAACATAAATTGGCGAAAATGCATTGTTAGAATTAAGTACCCGATTAGTCCTGTTTAGAGTTGTGGATTCTGAAATTGTCCGAGCAGCAAAAGCTGTTGCCCAACCAACACAAGTTCCATAAGCCCCTTGAGACTCTGCTATGGGACCAAATTGCTTTAGGGAAACCATTTGAGGCATTACCACATAGTTTCGGGAAAGCAAAACTGGTTTTATATTAGTTTGCTCATACCTAATATTGTCGAGTATGGCCCCTCTATTATAATTTTGCCCGAAAATAGGTAATAGACACATAAAAAAGAGCAATATTTGACCAAAGTATCTCATGAAGAGCATTATATACACCTTTTAATTTACTATCAAGAGAAAATGCAATAAAGGTATACTAGATTTCTTGCTAAATTAAGCCAATAATGGTATAATATCTAAAACACACTTGCGAGGAGGTGGATAATGAAAAAATATACTTTTCTCTACATCCTTCTAATTTTTGCTTCAGTAATATTTGCTCAGCAAAAATACGCTCTGGTTATAGGAAATGAGGCTTACTCTGGAATATCCGTCCTAAATAATCCAGTAAATGATGCTAATAGTATGGAAACAACATTAATTGAATTAGGCTTTAGTGTATCCAAAGTTTTAGACGGGAATTTGGAACAAATGGAATCAGCTATAGAAAATTACAAAACAGAACTAAGTGCTTCCAGGAATACATATGGATTTTTTTTCTATGCCGGACACGGTGTTCAATCAAGTGGTTTAAATTATTTGATACCTATTAATGCTAGCAATATATTAAATGATACACATCTACGAGAGAGAACTGTATCTCTTCAATTAGTAATAGATAATCTAACCGAGGCAAAAAATGACTTGAATCTTATAGTCCTTGATGCATGTCGTGATAATCCCTTTAGTTGGAGCAGAAGCGGATTCCGGGGTCTATCGACTGTAACCCATTCACCACCGGGCTCTATAATTATGTATGCCACTGCAGCAGGCCAGTCAGCTTCTGATGGTCCAGGATTAAAGAATGGTATTTTTACTAGTCATCTGCTGAATAATCTAAAGACTCCTGGTCTCGAAATAACTGAAGTATTTCGGCGAACGATGGGAGATGTTGAGCGTTCGACAGGAAACCAGCAACGTCCAGCAATTTTTAACCAGTTTTCAGGATTAGCATACCTGGGGTCAAGACCTTCACCTGTTCCAACCCCTCCACCTATAAATCCAATACCGCCAAATCCTTTACCTCTAGTAAGTATTTTTTCAGGAAAATGGTCAACAGACATTTTACACAATGGGATTATTGACAATTATGTTATTACTTTTATTGGTTCCAATCATTGTAATATAAAAGTTACAAGTTTAATTAATGGCCGTGAAGTATCAGAAGATGTGAATGGTACATTTTTGTACGATAATGATATTCTTAGAATTTCAGCGATTATACGAAATTCGAAAATTCCCCATATTAATGAAATCCAATGGGCAAGTGTTATCTCAATTGGAACAGGAAACAATTTATTTAATATGCTTGTAAATCCAAGTAGTACAAGCAATAAACAGGTGCGAGCTACTTTTATTAAAAATGTTTTTTAACTGGAGGGTAATATGAAAAAAATAATTTCAGGGTTAGTATTTATATTTATTTCTTTTTCGTTGTATGGACAAACAAGTATCCCAACAGCAGTGGTTTCAGCATTCTCCACCAGAGGTCAATTTCTTTCCGCAGAAGATGCAGAAAGTATTACCGAATTATACATTGCTGAATTCGCGAAGCTTGGAAAAATGCGAGTTGTTGATCGATCAAGCTTAGATCGCGTTATTGCTGAGATGCGTTTTCAAACTTCCGATTGGTCAGACCCACAAAAAACCGCTCGCCTAGGCGCTGCGCTAAATGCTGATTATATAATGCGCGGGCAACTTAATCAGTTAGGTGATCAAATATCATTAGCTATTACCGCATTGGATATAAATACTCTTGAAGTATTTGCTTCTTCTAACTCCACTTATAGAACTAATAGAATTTTTGATACTAGTTATCTAACTGGACATATTTTTTGGGAGATGCCTGTATTGGCAAAAAATATTTCTGATGGAGTAATAAAAAGAATTGCAGATAGGGAAAGTTCCCGACAAGAAATTGCTAGACAACATGAACAATTGCAAACATCGTTGATTGGTACGTGGAGAATTCAAAGAAGTTACTATTCTGATGAAGTAGCTAGTGGACCAAATCAATTAGAAATTTCTTTTTATGACAACAGAACATTTACAGTAACATTAGAAGAATGTTATCACACCCAACTAGGTAGAGGTAGTGATTATAGTTTTGTCTATAAAACGAAAACAGTTGGCAACGGATATTATGAACGCAATGGAGATATTTTGTATATTACTAATTACTCATATAACATAAATGGCATAGGATGGAGTCAGCATTACCAGAGAGGCAGATTAATAGATCGTGGATGGACTCCTTGGGAAAGAAATTATATAAACGAACAACACACTATCGCGCAATTTCGAGAAATAAAGATAGATTTTCAAAACAATGGAATGATAATGTTCTGGAAACCTTCCGTACCATTTTTCTATGATTCAAGTTCTCAACATGCATTTGAAAGAATTGCACAGATAAATCGAGATTCTATTTCTTCCTCGAATGATACAAGTATAGTATCGAAAGAAATGGATTATAATAAGACTTATCATATTCAAATTGGCACATATTCTCAACCGATAGATGCTGTCAAAATTTTTACAAAATTAAGCGAAGCAGGTTTTGATCCCGTTTATCAACAAGTTGACAACAATTATCAGGTTTTTTTAACCAGTGTTACTGGTGAAGAGCTATCTCGATTTATTTCCAGATTATTGAATTTAGGTTTTACAGGGTTTATTTATTATACAGAGTAAAAACCATTGCAATCCATCATAGCTTCATAAGTTTTACAGAATGAGGTAATACCATGAAAAAGATAAGATTTCTTTTGTTTTCAGTAATATTTATTATTTTTTTTTCAAGATGTGCTTCTTCAAAATCGCAAAATATTAATTATTACGGAGGCGAAGATTTTCTTTCTTGGACACCAAGATTAGAAGCACAAAATAAATCTGAAGCTCAAGTCATTGTGACAAGATTAGATAATAAAGGAGGATATATAGGTATTTTTATAAATAATACTTTTGCCGGTAAACTAGGTGATGGGCAAACAGGTTATTATGAATTAAAAACAAACGGCATTCATGAGATAAGAGCTAAATATGATAAAATGACATATTCTATGAATTCTAAAAATATTGAACGAAGCTATCGAATTATTAGCCCGCTAACTGATACGATAGAATTTTTTAATAAAGGCGATCAACATAACTTTTATGTAAGGTATATAGGATCTAAAAGGATTGAAGGTCCAAATTTTTATACTGGGGATTACTATAGTTCAATTGAGCATGAAGTGGAATTGTCAAAAGACGATATAACAGTTATTAGCAGTAACCATATTACAACATCACCAGCTATTATTGAGTCATTTAGGATTTTATCTAGAGATATTCCAGAGAATGCACCAATTGCAATTATAAACATCATCTCTGATAATTTGAGTGAAAGCATACAGATAATTGACGAATTGACATTTATATTTGTTAATGCTAAACATTTTGTTGTTGACAGAGATCGCTTACAGGTTATACTGGATGAGCAACACTTTCAAATGTCAGGTTACGTGGATGATAATGCAATGGTATCAATTGGCCATTTTACAGGTGCAAATGTAATATTAACTGGAAGCATAAATGTTATAAACAACCGGAAACGTTTAGCAATTAGAGCGTTAGATGTTTTGACTTCAAAGATAATAGCAATGTCTCTTGTTGATATGTAATAAATAATTATTTTTTAAGGCTTAAAATAAATTTTCTTCAGATTTAACAATTATCAGGATGATTGTAAAAATTTTTCTACTTTTAATAAACGTGATAAAATAATAGCACCTAAAATGGAGTAACAAATATTTGAAGAAATTGTAAGAAGTATTTTCAATGGAGTATAAACTTTGTTAAAAATGGAATTCATGCACTGAACGCTGTTATATATTGGTATTATATAATTGTACATATTTTCTTGATTTATTGTATTACTTAAAGTTCCAAGTAAACCAATAAGCATTATTACAATTAATAATGGTGATAAGAGCATTTGCGCTTCCTTAGTATTTTTTGCCAAGATAGATATATTTACTACAAAAGCAACAATAAAGAACGAAATAGAAAGTATTATAAAAAGTAAAATAAAAAAATCAAGTAAACTGAATTGTGTGATATCAATAGGATTAAATAGTGCTAGCGCAGATAATCCTTGATTTAAACTTTTAGTAAAATTCGGCATAGAAAGAATAATTGCTAAAGAACTAGAAACACCACAAAGACATGTTAAAATACTTAATCCAAATATTTTTCCAACTGCTAATTCTATTGTTTTTATTGATGTAATCAGAATAGTAGAAAGAGTTCCTCGTTCTTTCTCACCAGTAATTGCTTCAGATGATGTAGTAACAGCGCCATAGAAAATAAAGACTAAAAGAAACACAGGTAACAATGCTGTTAAAATATTTGGACTTTTTCCTTTTTTAGCTGCTAAATCACCTCCTCCTGTCAAATTTATATCATATTTTTTAGCAATAATTTTTTCATATATACTAAAAACAGTATTAATTTTATTCTGGATATCAAGAAAGTTTGCTGATTGTGAGTTATAATACATATATATCTCTGGCGCATCTTTCCCAGAAAACATATCATAGACTAATGAATTATTATAAAAATTTACAGGATAAATTATAAGATAATTACCATCTTTTTTTTCAATGCCTTTAAGTATTGAATCTATTTCAGTTTCAAGAATTGCTGTTGTTTTTATTCCAAAATGTTTAAAAATATTATCAATTTCAGTTGGTTGATTCATTGTATATATCAAGCTATTGTTAATATTACCAAGAAATAAATCAAGCATATTAGGTACAAGGAAAGAGTATATAGAAAATAACAATATAAAAGGAAAAATTAGAGCGCTTAAAATCATTCGTTTATCGCCAAAAAACCTATTCAATTCTTTTAGTGATATTAATAATATTTTGTTCTTCATGATATTTTATTAAAAACTTCAATTTTATTTTTGTAACAAAATTGCTTATACACAGAAAAAAATGCTTCTTCTAAATTTGTATAACAATTATTTGTTTCTGGAGAAAAAATAAAAGGCATTTGCCCATTAATAATAAATCCAATTCTGTCGCAAAGTTTTTCCGCTAAACTGTAAATATGTGTAGCGAGAATAATTGTTTTACCTTGTTTTTTTAGTTCTATTAAAAAATCTGTTACTGTTTTTGCAGAAACAAGATCTAATCCATTTGTTGGTTCATCAAAAATTATAATTTGTGGATCATGAACAATTGAAATGACAAGAGAGACTTTTTGCTTCATCCCACTTGATAATGCAAAAAGTTTTTCACTGGCAAACTCTTTTATGCCAAATTGTTCAAAGAGAATTTCACGATTTTCATTAGTGTGTTTTAAAGATACTTCACGAAGAGAGGAAAAAAAATTAAAAAGATATGTTGGTGAAAAATAATCGTCCAGTTTCAAATCTCCGGAAAGAAATCCTATTTTACGACGTACCAGAAGAGGATAATCACTTACACTATCACCTGAAACAAAAACTTCACCAGAATCACATTTTATAAGTGTAGAAATGA
>Ga0209755_10009681_pt1 | contig 10178 bp, 5 predicted proteins | sample TergutCo191P1_FD_187301 | JGI IMG/M metagenome (GOLD analysis project Ga0209755, IMG submission 187301) | Cornitermes sp. P1 segment gut microbial communities from Petit-Saut dam, French Guiana - Co191P1 (SPAdes) (version 2) | ecosystem: Host-associated > Arthropoda: Insects > Digestive system >...
GGGGGGGGGGGGCCTGGACTGGATTGATCTGGCTAAGGATAGGGACAGGTGGTGGCGGTAATGAACCTCTGAGTTCCATAAAATGCGGGGAATTTCTTGACTAGTTGAGAACTTGTTACCTTCTCCAGAAGGACTCTGCTCCATGCTGTAAGTATGGGTGATAGTTCTGAAATGTAGTAGCAGGCATACTTTTTTATTTTTTTTAATTTTTAAAGTTACTGCTAAATCAGTAGACCTGCATGGCAGGTAGCCCCTTGCTTTTCAAACAGATTCGTCAAAGAGTACCTGAGTTGATGAGCAGCTGTTTAAATTTTTAAAAAAACTTATTTGTTGGTAAAGGAGACCTTTGGCTTGTGTGAGCTGACTGAAACTTGAAATAATGAAACCTGTAACATGTGTACAATGATACTGGTATGTGTGTGGTCAATTTGTAGCTCATCACCAGACAGTTTGACAGCTGAACGCAATGACAACAAGTCTCCTGGAGGCAATGTGTCACCAACAGGACTGTATAAATTAGTGGTTCCACTCCTCCGTTGTGAAACTGTTGATGTGAGGGATGCAGCAGTACATGCACTTGGCAAAGTTAACTCTGAAGCTTTAAAGTAAGTACCACATGATCATGTACTCCCTTAAAAGTATTGTTTTTAAAATAAAATTCAGTATTGCAGATATATGAGATATTTCAAATGAAACCCACTGGGGGACTGGGTGAAGGGGTGTAGGCCACTGAAAGTATTCCTCATGGGTGTTGAAGGAGGCATCATATGATGTATCAGCTAGTGGATGCACCACACAAAGGCCTTCCTGGACTGTACTGAAACCACTGCCTTATGTAGGCTTAATGTCTCGTTTAGATGGATTTTGCACCTTGAGTGGTGACATAAACTGTGCCACTTAGTTCGCATTTGCTCTGATGTGTCACCATTGATAGACACTCTGTATTTTACTGGTGCGTTTAGCACACAATCACATAATCACCAGTGAATGGCTGTATTTACTAATGCTGTCATCAGCAGGTTTCATGTGAACAACAGTTTTGGAGTTGAATGGCAACAGTCTCTTATAATACTGGTGCATTTTCTTATGTGAAATGGTTGGAGACTGAAAGTCACAAATTCTTCTGTTGTTTTTTGTAAATGTTAGTATGATATTGCAGTATATTTTGGACATGTTTTTTGTATGATGTTTCAAGATAGCAAGGGAGCAAAACAGTTATCACTGGCCAGTGTCGTAGAGGATAGTCTTTCAAAAGCTGTAAAGTCATTCATCTGGTCAGTAAATACTAGTATATTGGTATTTTTGGAACTTGAAGTCCATTGCCATGTTCACAGGAACCTGCTACTGGACTCTGTCTTGGGCCAGTTCACATCTTTGGGTCCCCATTTTGATGTAATTATCCATGGCTTATTCTCCCGAGCAGTCCCTTTCCAGTATATTTTCCTACTAAAATTCATGCTTTTATCTTCCCTTTGGTTTTTTAGGTTTTGCTTATATCTTTGTTAGTTGATTCTAATGAGTTAGATGTCATGTATGTATAAAAAATGAGCTGCAGATTTGTCTGTTTGAAACAAACAGTTATTGATACAATGTTTATATGTTCCTGAATGCAGAAATTGTGAATTTAAGAATTCCAGTTACATTGTAGAATGTGTGTGTACGTGTCCTTCCTGTTTGTGCTTCTGTCCTCTGTTTTCATAACTCAGAAGTTGTTGGGTTCTAGAAGATCTTTGCACTCATTAATGTGCTGTTCTTTCTTTATCTGTTAATATGTGACGATAATGTTGTCAGTATATAAGGTGCTGTGGAATGTCCTACCTACTGCAAGCACAGAGTTCAGAATTCTACAGAAGAAGCTGAAGTAGAGGTCAGCAGTACTGAAAGTTTGTTAAAAAATGTAATTTCTTATCCAGAATAAAAATTCTGTCAGACTGTTTATAAAGTATGCATTTCCATAGTTGCACATTCTACAAAACGGTGAATGGGGGACAGTTATGAAGACTTCAACTTTTTTCAGGGACCTGATGGAGGAATTGGTGATATACATCCGTGAAGCTGTTGACAGAAAGCAAGAGAATATGAGACGCAGACGGCGACGTGATGCGTTGAGACTGCAGTTGGTTAGAGTGTTTGAACTTGTGGCAGAGTATGGGACATTTGGTATCAGGTACGGGCTCAGGATGTTATTTAATTGTAGACATCCCATTTACTGTATGATGCTTTCTTGCTTGACTTGTATAAAATATGATCTGTGGTCATTTATGATGACTTCTGTGTTGTATCAGATATTTACTGAATCTGTTGTTCCCATAAATGGGGAAGTGTTTTCAAGTGTTTGGAACTGCCCAAACCTGGTAGCTGAACTGTAATAAAGAGGAAAATAAACTTGTTTAGTCTTTGTGATAAAATCACTGACATCTGGCAACTGTGCTGCACTTAGGAGGAAGTAAGCTTGCAAGCCAGGCACATGTCATTACTAACTTTGGTCTCACATCATTTCTGCATCTGCCAGGTTTGAGTGGTATGCCCAGTATACATGAAAAAAGTTTGGTTAACATGTGACCACTTGCCTCTTTGTGAGACTAGAATCACACACAGTTTTAGCCTTGTATGATAATGACAGTCGCACCATATGGTACTGTACTGCAATAGTGTATGTGAAAGCTGCTGCACTGTCTCATTTAACTTCATGTTGTTAATCTCACTTGCCCAAAAAGTATGAGCATTTGGTGTTAAAATAATTTCTATACATAATAAAAAAAACGCTTTCTCCCTCAGTCTGTACAGTTGTATGATTAATAATGTAAAATTAATTTTGAGATAATTAATGAAATTTATAAGAAACTGAAGAAATCTCAATGATGAATCAGTGAGAATTGAACTGGTCAGCTTCTGAACAGAAATCAGAAGTCTTATCACTTGAGCCAACTTGCTGGGTGCAGGCTGTATGGTTTCAATCTGTGTTTAAATTGGGACAATGCTCTCTGAAGTTTATGGTTTTGCAGTAACAGTTGGTGGAAGAGAGGGAGCAAGAATGTCAGTTTCCCTTCCATTATGTTTGCACCAAATCAAATCATTTCACTTGAAGATCAAAAACTTCTTAACGCTAATTGCAAATTATTTATTTAAACAAAACTCGGTAAACATGAGTGATAATATAATGTTTATATTAGATTTTGGCTAATAACAAAAAAAATTCACAAAATACACGATTTCTGTAAATGCAGGGACACTGGAACGGAATTTCACCGTATATACATTAGAGTCATGTTGCGTATGGTGATAGTTTCTGGACGTAGTGCATGTACCCAAAAGTGCACGTAATCACAACAGTCCCCTAGACAAGTAATCAGGTTTAAGCGTATTAATATGTGTGTGTGTGTGTTTGTTCTAAATATTTCTATGAGGAAAATAATATGGCAACAGTAATACAGCAAATGCAGAACCTTTCAGTATGCAAAATAGATCAGATTTAATTAAAAATTAATAAAATTCATGGTATGGTGAATTATTGCCTCAAGAAGTAAATGCGACGTGCTCTTCTGGATTTCATTTGAAGAACATTTTTATTGGCTACTGTCTTTTTTTTTTCCTGCATTTTTTAAATTGTACATTCTTTACAATGAGTGTAAGTCCTCTTCGAGAACCTAATCAGTTTTCTTGCATTATGTTTTAATTTACTTTTTCATTTCTAACAATTTATACAAGAATTTGTGTAAAAGTACTGCCTGTAAAAAGCAACTGTAATCTAGTTTTCAAGGTTTTTTAATGCATAATCAGACAGGAAACAATACTCCTGATTAAGTCAGACAATATGTAATACAAATAATGTCAATTACCAATTATTGATAATGTTAAATATTAGGCACCTTGTACTGACATACACCTTATTTGACTGCAGTTCATGTGTTCTGGATAGAGATACGCAGTCCCTTCACCCAACATTTGTGGAGTATATTGATGGAGCTCGTTTGTACCTAGAGAATGAAGCAGACAAAGAAGTTCCAGCTGTCAGGGACATCAAACTGCATTTCTGCAACTTCATTCGAAAGATGATCAAGAGCTTTTCATGTATGGATTCAGAATGCATATCTCTATTTACGTGACTGTGTAATGATGATGTAGGGGAAGCTAGAGGGAATGTATGTTTCACATAGCTGTATATATTAACCTTTAAAGTACAAGTACAAAGCATAGTTGAAGATAATTCTTATTTTGTTTGTTTTTCACTCTAATTTTCATATTCTAGATTTATTCTCTTCAAATAGCTTCTGCTGTAAGTTGAGACACTGTGCTATAAAATTTGGAGCTGCCTGTACATGTCATTGTATTTCCTCAGACATTGCATAGGTTTAGCCTTATAATGTTGTTTAGGCTCCATGGTAGTGGTGACTAATCTGGGTGCTGTGGCCATTGAGTTCATATGCGGTAACTGGGAATGGAGAGGAATGAATACAGACATTTATTTCTTTGGTTAGTGCAGTATGGGATGAGAAGCATATGTCCTTCATTCTGCTGTAAGGATTTCTTTGTGACTTTTTTGAATTGTTTCATGCTTATGACTATTTTGAACTCAACAGTTCAGTCCATTCCTTGTCTGGCCAATAACGTGTGACAGGTCAAGCAGTGTAGATGGCTGTAATCATGATCAGATTTGAAGGTGTTTGGTTCTTTTTTTGCCGAATCGTATCAGAGAGCATTTAGCATCATGGAACTGGTGTTAGAACCAGACTTTGACGCACATTAATTGGAAGACAAAGACATTTCTGCTCAGATTGGTGGTAACACTGACAATGACACATATAACATTATAGACACAAACTTCACACAGTGGAATGATAATACAAACTGTCAACCTTCTGTACCTGTAGTCCGCAGGTTTACAGGGGTACTGAGTGAGTTACAACAAACACAGCCACCCCACATCAATAAAGACCCTTCCCCACTTGTAGTTTTGATTGAAAGACAAGGAAGACAAGCTGCATCCGTGAGCCAACTAAGAAGACTTGCCACAAGACAACAGACACTGGCTTGTGCATTGTAAGAGAATTTGGTGACGTGTGTGTTCCGCCAAGAACAAAGAAATGAATCAAATTGAAGTGTTGAGAATGCAACATAGGGTTGTGTTCCACCCCATGTTTTAGAGTATATCATGCCAAACTGCATTTCTTAGGATCATCTGACACTAAAATGGAAAAATGGCACACAGAATTGTCAGTAAATACTAACACTGTAAATACTGAACAGATATTTTTGAGTTAGTGTTTCCTTGATGAAGTAATGGCAGTGAAAGGGGTGTTGATATTAAAGAAGGGGCTTTATGAAGGAACAGAGTGTTGTCAGAGGCCCTTCATATGTGTGCATTTGCTTTGCTTCACCAGTATGAGGGAAAAATAAACGTTGCCTGGAGACATATGTAAATAATTTGTGAATTCTGGAAAAATCTTAAGACTGTTAGTAAGAATAATTAAACTTTATTAGTGATAATTTTAACTAGAATTAAACTTCACAATATCTTTTATGCCTGTACAAGGCTTTTAGACAAATATTGTGAAAAAAAGATGCGTAATTATAAGTGTAGAAAATTTTAAAAAGATGACATGGTGTTGCAGGACAGTATTTTCCCCATTCAGCTGTTCAGGGCATTTTATTACTGGGACAGTTTCCTGGTCAGCTGTAAAGGGTAAATGTGAGTGCAAACTGTGTACAGGACTGACTGACAGTCAAATATTAGTTTCCCTTTTAAGTGAGGTATACACGTAAATACCTTCTAGAGAAGTTTAACTCATCAGGCATTTGGTGGTCTGGAAGTTATCTCAGTTGGACCTAATTCATTTCACATGTTACTTTTACACAGACGGAAGCAGTTTAAAAATCAAAACATTGTCATGTATTTGTTACAGTTGAGTATATGCAAATGTAAGTACAAAATTTCGAGGAGTTTTATGAAAATTCTGGCAAACTACACAGTATTAGGCATGTCTGATATCTTTGTCATGGCTCTGCTGACCATTACATTTGATCCAGTGGTTCTCTAGTTTTCTGGATCCTGTCTGCATTATAACATTCATACAGTTCTCAAACATCCTTAAATTATGAAACCCATTCAAGTTTGGTTACCACCAATTAGTTAAAGTGAAAAGCCAGTGTATTTAGCTTTGTCCAACCTACCTAAGGTTTCCAAATGTCCATGACAGTGAAGTATGATTTTGTTGATTTCCAGTGGAAACATGCATCACACTGTTAAAGCGAGATGTGCGTCACAACCTGTTCACTCTGTTTGCTGGGTGGAGTGGGCGGTTTGGCCGACCTCTAGGTCACCCAGCATCAGGTCAGGAAGGTGATGAGAAACCATGCTCTGAACTTCAACTGTCAGCTTTGCAGGCAATGAGTGCCCTGCTATGCTGTGGGCCTTGCTTCAATCCTCACGGTTTGGCAGAGGATGGCTTCCTTTATCCTTGGCTTGATATGCTGCTGGCCTCACATGATGAAAAGGTAGGACACTGTCATATTATACACTGATTATTTGTTGTAGAGTGGAATGTGCTGGTTGAAGAGATCCTCAGTTCTTCTATACTGTAACTATTGTGAGCTTTTTCACTGGAGATTCCAATAGAAATATTTGTGTGTAGACTTGACTGTTCTGACATATTTTCAGCATCCTGTACTTACACAGAGGAGTGATGTCATTGGAAATTACTGTGTGTGGAAGTACACAGATGTGATCAAAATATTCCTGAACTTTTTTTAGGAAGGTGAACAAGGATATTTCTTACACAGCATATAGTAACAGCTCTTTGTAATTTCATTCTTCAGATGGGCTACTGCCTTTTTCCTCTGTTTTAATAGTATAACCCACCTTACGTCCTCAGTTGGTTGGCACGTCTTAATCTCAGGGAATCCAAGTGTTTCTAAATAGTGCATGTAGAATTGCAAAACAGTAACTTTTCTCTTATATTATTTAAACAAATTTTGATCATACATGTTTATGTGTATGTTTGGATGTGACATTGAAACATGATACACTTCTTGTCTTCATTGGGATCATTTCACAATTTTCATTTATTCTGTAATTATTGCAAATAGCATGATACATTCCTCTTGCAACAACCACACTTAACTTCACTGCTCTAACCACAGCTTTTAAATTGTGTAAACCATTTATCAGACTGATGTATAGAAAGAAGTCTTTATCACCACCTAGCTCCAAAACAGACCACTTCACTGGCATTGAGTTTACAAACTTGCAGTTTCCAAAAATTCATCCCACCTTAAATTTTCTTGCTATTCTCAATAGGCTGACTGTTACATCTCACTACTCCTTAATAGGTCCAAAAGTTGAAATTTTGAATATGTTATCTCCATTGGCTGCTAATTAGTTAACCTTGTTTCCCGTGCTTTAACTTGTATGAACCGCTATACACGTCCTACTGGTTTTTTAATGTGCAAGTGTGACTATCATGGTATCAGCCCCCACAAGATTTAAGTGTCCAAAAGTATTCAAAGGATAAAATTTTAACTGTTCAAAAAAGTTCCCTAAACCATTAATTTTGACACTAACAGAGAGCTAACATGCTAGCTTACTGCGTGACCTTAAACTCTCTCTCTGTCTCCTCTCAGCTGTTATACAGACTTTTTAAAATTTCATTTCCATCTTACACTAAATTACTAATTTTGAGCAAATCTGCCTTATCTGCCAAATATAAATTTTGACACCTAATGAAAGTGATTAAACCACATGTGATAGTCACAATAGCAATCTTGTTTTATGCAGACATGCTTTATTGATTTTTCACATTATACTGACTAATATGAGTGAGTATTGTTCTCTGTATATTATGTGACTGTGTAACAGCACAAGATTAGAAACTTAAGGAAATGTTACAGGATGATTTGCAGATTATATTTTTAGCTATTTTACTAGCTGAGTACTTACACCTTCTCAAGGAGGACTCTGCAGAATGGAGTCAGTCATTTAAAACATTTTACTGGTTTTCTCCCCTTAAAGTTGGCCAAATTTCTGTTTAATCTTCCAATGGAATGGTACATTCAGAACTGAGTCACTTCATTTTATGATAAAATTTTTGAATGGAGTGACGTGATCCATGTAGTTGTATAAGACCTCATGTCTCCTGGTGCATTTTGGAAGGGCTACAACTGAAGGTGAGATTGAGGAGAATCTGCATTAATTACCTCTTGCAGGTTTGTAGTGAGGTATTTCACTTGTCAATTGCGTGAAGTTATTCCTTTCCAAGCACTCATTTCCATTGGTTACCTTCGCTCTGCATGGGCTGGGTTTGTCACAGAGTGAAAGTTTTTTTGTTTTCCAAACTGAAAAGTACCGTAACTGGAAAGAGTTTTTTGGCAATGTCAACAGTTATTAAAATTGTGATGTTACTCAATCATCCTGTAAAATGAAGAGTATCAGAACTGCTCCAACAAGGTGCAGGATAGCTGGAATGGGTGTTTAAACCTTCAAAAACTGTGACTGACCTGAATGGTACTTAAAGATTCAGTTTGTATTGCACAGTAAGCACTGTCTCTCTTGGTTTAAAAAACCAATCATTTGATACTGTATAGGGAAATAATCACTACTGGTTCTGAGGTTTGTGCAAAACACACTGCAGAATGAAGTAGCTACCACCCTTAGAGTACTGCTGTTCATTGAAATCATACATAAAAATTCAGTTTGTTTCTGAAATAGAACACAGCTACTGTCTATCATGAAGACCAGCCAGCCAGTCGTCAGTGCAGTTTAAGGAAATAACAGCTATTTATTGTGAGAAAACACATACATGTACTGTTATATAAAAACTGCAGAGTTTCTTATTGTTATAGTGGGTGGTACATATAGTTACCACTGGTATTTTGAAGGTTAAAATGAAAGGAGGTTACTTGGATTAACTGTTATGATATTTAGTTCTAGTTCCTTCCACTCTCCCTCCCATACACAATCTTAATTCAAGAAGCTATTTATTGGCTATTTCTGGCATACTTAAGGGAAGAGATGTGAAATGGTGCTTTTTGAGAAGTCATTTTAACACATTTGTTCAGGAACTGAGAGAATTAATAGATTAATCCTGTGATTTGGTATACCATATTCATCTTCCAATAGAAGTCTGTGAGTTGTCACCACCCCTCGTTCAACAAGATTCTGTAATTTGTGCATTTGTGTCATTTGTAGTTATGGTACTATGAAATGCGCTGAAGACAATTGTGGGAAAATACAAGAAATTTGTCTTATTATGCAGGAAGATGTCTTAATATGGTTAGCCTGAAAACGTTATTTTATAATTGTATTGAGATTGATGTTCCCTTTGCTTGAATTTTATTCCATACAAATTCTGCATTAATGATTCAGTTTGACCATCCATCCACATTTCAAGTCATATACTGTCTTTAGTGATTTTGGCATATTCTTGACATTTCAAGTCATACTGTCTTTAGTGATTTTGGCATATTCTTGAATGCAAGATAAGATTCGTTTTACAAACACAACTGGTATCTGAAGAGCCCGTTTTTGCTAGAACTGCTCTATAAGTTGAATTTTTCCTTACTGGGTGTAAAATACTCTCTAGGAATTTTGGAACCAACCGGAATTTCAATTAATAAAAAGACAGATCACTAGTGGACTGATTAAGGCACTAATGGAAGAATTGACACCTGTATTTTTAATAATTCTGCAAGTATTATTTCTGTAGAAAGGCTTTTTCCAGCCCTGAAAATAATAGTAACACTCCATAACTCACAGCCACTTAAACACTATGGGTTGGCTTTGATGCCTATTGAAAGGCAAATTCAGAAAAGTGACATTCTGGGGTTCCCTGATAGAAGTTTGTGACCATCAGTGTCACAGAATTGATTAAAATGCAGATAAAACTAAATGGTGTGTAGATTTATGTGTATTTATTCTTCACTTTGAAAGTGCTCAGAAGTTGATTCAGCCCCCTCCCCAAGATGCTGACAATTTGAGTGGTTCAGGGTTGCCAATATAATCCAGATTTAAAAGGAGATTTATACAAATGCCTGCAATTCATACACTAATTGCCCTTTTGAGAGATAACAACAACCACAATGACAACGACAATGACAATGACGACAACGACAACAGCAACAACAACAACAGTCAGAAAGATTTTATGGTGTAAATGTTTGACAATAGGAATACATCGTACGTG
>Ga0209755_10009682_pt1 | contig 10178 bp, 5 predicted proteins | sample TergutCo191P1_FD_187301 | JGI IMG/M metagenome (GOLD analysis project Ga0209755, IMG submission 187301) | Cornitermes sp. P1 segment gut microbial communities from Petit-Saut dam, French Guiana - Co191P1 (SPAdes) (version 2) | ecosystem: Host-associated > Arthropoda: Insects > Digestive system >...
TATATATATATATATATATATATATATATATATATATATGTGTGTGTGTGTGTGTGTGTGTGTGTGTGTGTGTGTGTCTGTGTGAATATGTAGGACAGTTTCCATGTCGTTATGTGCAATGTAACAAAACTGGATCTATGGAAAGAAAATAATAACTGTGAACTATGAAGAAGACTGATTTAACCGTATTACAGTTATTTACAGAAATCTGCATGTAAGGACGGTTACTGACTTTTGAGCTCAGGGTAACTAGTTTGTCCGTGCTACAAACAGTGGGAGTGTTGGGCTTGCGCTGAGAGTTGTTCTCCAATGTTGATCACCTGGGATACTAGACCTTGTAAAAATATAAGTGTTTTTCGGCGTTTCAGAGGGGAATAAATTTGTCTGAATAATCCGGTATCTGTTACTTTCTGTTCGAAAGTCTGTGCCAATTTATAGCGAAAAACGGTGTCCCCAACGGTTTTCTGGTTCTGGTTTCGGGTGTCAGGGTACGTAAACTCTTACAGACATGGGAAAAACAGACATTAATTGACCACCCAACTCGAATACAGAAACGAAGCATTTCTGGGCCATCAATACGTCTACCGATACCACCACGAATCCGTGGTTACTTTTTTTTTATGCGTTTGGCAATTACTCTCGAACATCACCGCCGTGTACTATTTTCAAACAAATGCACCCTTGTTTTGCGCGCATATGAAGTGCAGTGTAGCCAACTGCTTCAAATAGATTGGGAATAATTTTAATATTTTAGGATAATATGGACTGTGAAAAATAATTCTACCCAGAAGTTCGGACGAAAATAGTACTTTTTGTGGAATTAATTGAAAAGATACGCGTTTGAAGTGGTATGTTGCCAGTTACATTTTTCAGATGATGTTTTTACAGGGATTGTGGGAATGTTAGGTTGCCCGTCGGGAAGAAATGCGACATTTGCGGAGCTTTGTTTGTAATGGTGGCAGTGGAAGTGGTGTGTAGTGTATAATTAGTCTTTTCACGTTACTTGTAAGGGAAGAGTTAGCATCGGTACTCATACCTGAAGAGGAAGATAAAATGTTCTTGATGTGTTCTTAGGTATAGAACTGTATATGCATCATTTACAAGCGTTTGCGACTAGTCCTCAAGAAGAATGGTAGGCTTTGCTGGCGGTGGACACCTCTACAGCCCTGCAACAACAGAAGGTTTGGCTTTTCTGTGACCAATCATTTCATGAGAAACGCGTTAGTTTGAAGATTTCCGTGTCATGAAAATGTGAAACTATGTAACTACAGCTTTATTTATAGTGACAATAATTTTTAAATTTTCTTATTATAAATGTGGTACCTCATTAAAACGGTAATATTCAAGAATAGTGGAATCTTTTCTCCTACACTCATCAGGTTGAAGTAGGCGTAGGAAGACTTAAGGGTACGTAACTGAGGTCATAACATTTTATTTCTAGTTGTAACCTGCCGAGTTTCAATATCATATGTGTTACAGATTGCTTGCATTATGTTTTCAGCACACGAGATGACTGCCATAACATCAAATGCTCCGACGTCCGCAGACGCGTGTCTCAGTATTGTACACAGCCTCATGTGCCATCGGCAGGGTGGTGAATCTGAAGGATTTGCCAAGCGAGCTATTGAGAGTCTGGTAAAGAAGTTAAAGGTAATTACATTTTTAAATGGTGTGATATATTTTGCATTCATGCATGTCAGAATTATTTGATGAGATAGTTTATTTTTCATACTTTCAGGAAAAGCGTGATGAATTGGATAGTTTAATAACGGCTATTACAACGAATGGAGCTCATCCAAGCAAGTGTGTGACTATACAGCGGACTCTGGATGGCAGGCTGCAGGTATAAATCTTCGTTTTGTGATATGGTGATTGTTGCAGTTCAGTATTCATGTCCTTCAAGTGGTTCTGAGTTGCTTGTACAGTAGAAAAAGAATTGTAACAAGTTTATTACAAGTTTGTGTATCTAACATGTATTAATTAACCATGACATGTTATAAATTGAATAGGATTTGTAATCAATAGCAGGTGGTTAAGTAAATTCTGTGTCTTGGTATTCTACAATGATCCTTGCACTGGAATTGCCATCTATTATTTGTGTGTTAATTTATTTACTTTATGAACTGACGTCTGTAATATGTTCGGATTTTTTGCTGCTATGTGCAAGAGAAAGTGAATTTGAATATTCTTTGCCTAAATATGCATATTTCCTGGTTTCAGCATTCCAAACCTTTATAGCAGTTTATTGAGGTTTAGTGGAAATTGTGTGCAGAAGTAGTTCACAGAACTGTGTAACTTTTAATTAAGAGCGCTTGTTGGCATCAGCCTATGTATTGAAGCATCTGAAGGAGTGTGATATTTATAAGTTCTTCCCAGTACAAGCTTTATTTGTGTTTCTAATTTATTTTCATTATATCTGAAATCATTGAATGTGTGTGTAATCTGCATTCCGCATTTCATAAGGAAAGACAGGCATTAGTAGCAGGGTTATTCACCATTTTTAATGTAGGCAGGGGGCATGACATATACACATACCCATTAGGTGTGCAGTTCATGCCAAAGGCTTTCTTAAGGATGTCTTCAGTATAGCACCAATTTACTGATACATAAATGTGCATAGTGACTGCAAATGAGTCACAGAAACATTGCAACCTGTTTGATAAACATTGTGGGAATAGTTGGCAAGTGGATTTGATAAACACCGTCAACAAGCTAGTGGGAAGTGACTAGTAGTTAAGGTCACTTAGTGTAATGGCACTGTATATGAACAAACCAAACCTCATGCAAGCCATGTTCCATATTCTGGGCTTAAGCCAGTAAAGGATCTGTGTAATGTAAGTTCAGTTCTGCCTTTCTGTTATATTGTGACTGAAAACACAAAGTATGAATTTGTGTAGGTTGTAACATAATCTTGATTTAAAGCACAAAAGCATATTGTTGGCACCATGTTACTGTAACATGTGTATTTGTGCACATTTTAATAGTGCTATGTAAGGAGCCATCCAACTGACCCCTTGAAGCAGGGTGCTTTGGAAGTTCATACATTCAATAAAATCCTCACATGGTATGGAACGCAAGTTTTATTACCATTAATTTTGAATCAAATTTTATTCTTATTGTTTAAATAAAGTTTCTTATCTATATAAGAATATGTTCATGCATGATTTTGCTTTGAGTGGGTAATATGTGCACATTTAATGATGTTTCAGTGTAAGATTTTATTGCTGTTGTCCATGAGAGCGCACCAGTTGCCGTCTTGAGCCAGATGCATCCCCATCTGTATACCATTTTTAAATATCCATCTTAATATTATCCTTTCATGTTTACTCGTTTCTGAAGTGCATACAGTCAGTACCGTGCATTGTCATAAAAATCATTCCAGCTGGTGGCTGTAAAATAATTTTCTGGTGGGGAGGAGGGGTAGGTTCATCCCCTTGTAGTGTTGGTACATGACATTGTGGGGATTCAAAATTTTCTGCTATGGCACACAACCCTAATTCCTGTCAGTAACATCATTATTAGAATGGAGATTTTTCCATCAGCTGAAGAGTTCATGGACTGCAACAGTATGTTGTTAAATAGGGCAGAATGTTTTGAAAACACCAGTTTCAGAGACAGAAGTGTGTGACTTGTCTCATTATTGCATCACAACAAACAGTGGTTTGGACAAGCTTTTGAGAATTCCTTTGATACTGTGAGTTGTCAGGTAAAAAACCAAGGTCCCCATTTTCTGCCCTGCACATTCTGTTTGTCTGTAAAATACAACAAAGTGCAAGTGTTCCCCTAACCAATACCAAAGCAGCCCAAACATAGGCAAAACTTAAAATAATTTTTTCAACAAATTTGAACAGTTAGTAGTGTCCAATTCATTTGTGTGTGTGTTAAGAGACTTACCTTAGGATAACTAGTGATAGTCAAAGGATGTAGCAAACCTTGGTGGTAATAAAGGCTATAGTTGAGCAGATGGAAAAGTTTGTTGTATTGTACATTTGTGAATTAGGGCAGTGAGATGCCACAGAGATTAATTATTTATGGTTAATTTTGTTTGGTGGTAGTTCAGTATCATTGTAATAAGGTTTCTTATTCTGTGTAATCACTTGAGAAAAAGGCTTGTGATTCAGCAACATGACAGTTTTTTACACATGGTTTAAAGTAGACATGAGGGATATTTTGAGACTTCAGGTTTCGACAACCCCCCTCCCCCCACCTCAATATCCTGGGTGTAGTTCTTCATATCTGCTCTTGAACTTAGTACAAAAGTTTCATGGGAGGCATAACTGTGAAACATTTTTCTTAAAACCACTTACTAAGGACACTAAATTTCAGCTTTGAGGTAAAAAAAAAAGACTCAGAAATTCAAATAGGTTTAAATATTTTATACACCAGGTTGTTTTGTGCTAATTGTACGGTTCTGAGAGCTGAATAGATATATTGCTTTTGGAGTTTATCATCTGCAGATCTTAAGTGGAAGGACTATTTAAAATATTGTAAACCCTTACAGTCAACTGTTTTTTTACATTTATCAACCTATGACATATAGGGGAAAAAAAATTGTTATACAGGTTGTTATGTATCATGCTGAGTAAAAAAAAATTTAATGAAATTGGCGATAGCCTGTCAGAGATGTTTAATTTGCAATGGAAGGTATCTTCTTTGTACAGTATCAGTTAGTATAGCAGTTATGTGTGAGGCTGTGTGTTTGTATAAACTGCTTGATATTGAAGTAAAGGTAAAGCAGTCCTGTTACAGGCCTGGCGTGGCCCAGAGGGTTCCAGGAAGTTAAGGCTCCCAGATTTCATGACAATGGCACAAGGTGGTGGTAAGGTCAGCCTTACGCACCGGCCGCCTTTACCTCCAGAAAATGCTCCTGGTACTCATTTCTGTTAGAGGCTGAGTCTACCCCAGGGCCATAGGGCGATTGGAAGGATTTTATGTCAATGAAAAATTCCAGTGACATATCAGAAGTAACTTTGCTTTATGTTCAGTCTTGTGGATTTGAGTCAGTATTGCAAGTAGTCATGGTAAAAGTTGTTTTTATTATGTGAATGATAAATAGTTAAAACATAAAGAAATAGCATACAAGAAAATAAATAATTGTTCCAAAAGTATAGAATTGAAAGACCTAGGCAGATTTTTGTGCAAGGCAAAATGCAGGTGGGAAAACCAACTAAAAAAACTTTGTGAAATTTAGAAGAGGAGGAAGGGGAAGCATTGTAAATTGAAATGCTTTATTTTGTAGAATAGTAAAGGTTATAACTCTCTTATTTATTGAATAAATATTGTAAGATAATGATGGAAATTAGTGTCTAAATATAATGGTTAAGTACTGAGATAGAAACTTGGTGTAGATATCTGATACAAGGAAAAATGTTTTGAGACTCAATAAATAAATTAGTACATAGAACCTACTTTACATGCACAAAGTGTATTCTTCACGTGTTATCAGTTCTGCAACATGTTTCGGCACACTTCACATGCCATTTGATAACCACAGAAATTCTCTGAAGATGGTGTGTGTGGTGTGCTGCAACATGGAGAACTGATAATGTGGGAAGAATACATTTAGTGTGTGTAAAGTTGGTTCTGCAGACTAATTCATCATAAGAGGCACAGTACATACAATATCAAAAAGTAAATATTTCATTTTATTACTTTGTGCTCTTGAACATGTATTTGTAAGTTTGAATTTGAGGAGCTTTCATATGATGGAGTGATTGTGTTGTCATGTGACTTGCAGGTGGCAGGACGCAAGGGATTTCCTCATGTCATCTATGCAAGGATTTGGCGCTGGCCAGATTTACACAAGAACGAGTTGAAGCATGTGAAGTATTGCCAGTTTGCATTTGACCTGAAGTGTGATTCAGTATGTGTAAATCCATACCATTACGAACGTGTGGTATCACCAGGAATAGGTGTGTCTTATGCTTTTCTTATTGTCTTTAAATGTTCTGGGTGTGACTTTCATATGTTTTATGCTGTCATGTTGCCAATTACAATGTTTCCCATCCTCCTCTGAGCTTTTTGTATCTGCAAGTTGAATAGTATGCTGAGAGGACATTGCTAATACCTTGCGCCTGAGAGCTTGGGTCATTACATGGTAATGGAATTCAGTATGACGTTAATTACAAACTTGATATATAAAGAAGAATGTCTGTGACACATGGATGGACTCGTTACTTGACAGGAAAGATAATGCATAAAAATTGTGAATACAAGATACAATTTATCAGTCCATACTGAAAGGCTTGAAGTGGAGAACAGTTGACGGTGAAGATGGGAAAAAGAGTCATTCTGAGGAAAGTCACCTGTCTCTATCTTACATTTTTGTTGTGATAAAGCAGCTGCTGATTTTGTGAAGGACATTGATTTCTTGCTGCATCATATCATATTGTAGCTGTCAGGATGCTGACATGCTACACAGAGCAGATTGACTCAAGTAGTAACATACAAACATCTTGGAAGTACCCAGTTTGAATCTGAGCTAGGTCACCAATTGTTCTCAATATTTTGTGGTTTTTCTCAGTACAAAAGGCAGATACCAGGATATTGTCTCAGAAGAGGCCATGGCCATGTTCTTTCAAATTTATTGCATATGTATAATGTTCAATGTGGAAGGTTTTGTAGGTCATCAAAATTACATGAAAAGTCTTTAAAATGACAGCTTAGTTCATTTATTCCACTGATATGTTGTTGTTTTTAACATAATCTGTGAGCACACTGGTGCATATATCCCATCTTGGCATGACTTTAAAAATTCGGTTACAGTAGAAATTGGGCTTCTTCTTTTGCAACCATTTATGAAGAGCCATTTTCTCTTTGTTATTGCTGTGGAACTGGAAGTCATCAAAGTGGTTTTTCCCCACTCCACTCCAGGGGCGCATAGTGTATTCCAGCCTGTTTTGTTTGAGGAGTGAAAGGTGTATCTGTTTGCCCTGTCAGTAGGCTGATTTTTTTTTGTGACCGAATTCCTAAAGTTGTACTGTGAATCAATGTGCTCAGGGATTATGTTGAAAAATAATGATACCTTAGTGAATGCTGAATGTGGTAATGGACTCTCATTTAATTTTTATAACTTAGGGAGCCTTGCTTATTGAAAATTCCTTGTATGCACATACATTCATACACACACACGTACGTACGTATGTACTACACACGCACTGCCTTGCTGAGATGTGTATGTATGTAAGTATGTGCACACATTATGTTCATAGATATGCACCTACACACAAACATGCTGTTCACTAATGAACCTGCCATTGCACACTACATAGGTTGGGATACTGATTGCACCATTAAATAAAAGGTGAATAAGTAAATAAACGTACAGCATGATACTTAATGTGAAACAGTTTACAGTTGACATCATCACCCATCTGGATTGGTAGGCTATGTATGTTCGTAGTTTACCAATGTTTCAGGACCACCCAACAATCCCTTCTTCAAGGGTCAAGCAGTCCAAGTCTGTGACTGCTTGCTGTCCTAAAACATAGTTAAACAACTACCAACATACTTTGTATTGCAACCCAGAAAAGTGAAGATTTCATCTACACTGCAGTGGAAGCCTGAAATGTCAAAATTTTCAGTTAATGTTATTACACTTAACTCCATTGGCTCTTTAAAGTGTACTGTAATGAAACTAATTACAGTGTTAGTGATTGCAGATGTTAACATATGTTTGTATTTTCTGATATGTATAAATATTGCTTTGATAAAAGTTTTAGTATGATGCTTTTAAATTTCAAATAGCCAGTGTGTTGTAATTTAAACCCAGTTTGCATACACACTGAAATGAATTATCTTTTAACTTTTTGTGTTTGCTACTGCAGATGTTGAACAGCGCTTCTCCCTATGACTGAATGTGATGAAAATGGGAAGGATGGTTTTAAAAAATTTTCATTTTGAATGCTTATTTTAAACTGAATAGCTTGGATTGCCACTTTACATGTATGTGTCATTGAATTTGGGTAATATTTGTATTTTTTTAACAGTGTCAATAATTCACCATTAAATGACTGGATAGCAGTGGTAATGAATAGGAAAGGCAGCGGAAAGAAGCAGTTGTGGCCTGATTTTAAGATATTATCTAAGCACTTACTTAGACTGAGGAAAACCACAAGAGAGTTATATGTTTAGTTGGTGCCCCAGCTAAGATTTTAACTGGGTATGTCCTGAATGCAGGTCAGAAGCATTAACTGATTGAACCATCTTGCTTACTAATTTGGATAATGAAAATGAGATTATTAACTCACATCTTTCCAGCCTACAAAACTTAATTTTTATGGGATACGTTATGATTTTAGGACAAGTTCATTTAAAAATTTTTATTCTAGCGATTAGTGACATGACTTCCCATTCCTTCAGAGTTCCATGTGAATAATTTTTAATTTAATAGTCTATTTTAAGAGTCTGATTGATATTCACAGATCTCTCTGGGTTATCCCTACAATCTGGATCAAGTCGATTGGTGAAGGATGAGTACTCTGCTGGTGTTGTGGCTGGCAGTGGTATGGAAGTGGATGGAGATGTAGGAGTCAGTCATGCCGTACCACAAACGATACAACATCACCCTCCCCCATCCCAGTTCTCTCTGGGCCTACAGCAGCAGCAGACAGGTAAAGAGAACAATAGCATGCATTCCACATAGTGATAATTTCTCAGTCTACACACAGTTTTTGTTTCACCCACTTTCCTGAAAGTAGTAGTTTTTAAAAATTGGGTGGGGCACTTTGAGTTATTGGTTTGCAGCCATTAATGTTTAGTTATGGTCTTCAGTTAAATCGCTTTCTCATAATTTCGTTACTTGCCATCAGGACCAAACACATGGTTGAACTAACAATTACCAGATCTCATAAAATTTGAAAGCCCTGACAGTGTCCACTGCTTGAGTCTTAAAAAGATTAATCATTTAACCCTTTAAACACAGAGTTAAATCCCATCTGCCATTTGCTAACATTATTAGGAGCTCACCATATTCTCCACATTAGCAGGATAAGGGTTAATGTAGGATCTTGAGATTGTGTGTAGAATAGAAGAGAGTAGAATGGACGGTGGGCTCAAGACCTTTTGTTTCTGATGCACTTGGGCCTGTGACATGCTGGTAAGACCCTTCCACAAAATCTTGTACTGGTTAACAAGCCAATGCCTGATCTTTTTCTTTATATTCTGCCTTAAGATCCCCAAGGCTGGCTCTGGTCCAAAAATAGGTGAATGGAATTCTCCCTAGTGAGCTCATGGGCAGTTTCATTTCCACATATCCCAGAATATCTGGGGTGCAAATATCTTTTAACACCCTTTGGCACTTCTGTACCTATTGTGATGTTTTAGCAGCCTGAATAGCTGTCAAAGCTGCTTGACTGTACAGCAGATGCTTATGTATTTATCTGACCTAAGGTTCATTGAATTTTGTAAACACAGGCCAAGATAGGATATATCTCGGCCTGGAAAACTGTAGCATATCTTCCTAGAGAGACAATGAGCCCTTTTCCCAAGGATTTCCCCTAGACTCCAGCACCAGCCCCACTCCATGTTTTTGACCCATCTGTATATCAGATGGGCCCTTTAACTGCAGGTGGAGACTTAGGTCCCCTGGTCCGCACTTCTCTAGTTAATATAATAACCCAAAACTTCGTTCAAAGCTAAATGGTGGCCCTATAACATTGTTCTCCATACCACATGTGGAATCCAGCTTTTGAAGCTGCATCAATATACTGCTGTGTCCTCGATTAGGTTGAGGTAAGCCCAGCACCCCAGACTCTAGGGGTGATACGCAGCTGACTCTGCCTTACTCTGAACCACAAAAGCTAGTGGAGGTAGGCAGGTGAGTGCTGTGAGATTGTGCATTGTAATGTTCAAAAGATATGCAGGATTAGTTGAAGAATTTTTGTTGTAGTAAAATGGTCGCTGAAAGAAATCTGAATTGAGCTTGTGGTTTGGTGGCTGTAACCAATCTGTCTTTTGAGTAAGGCATATAAAATTTGATATGACGGTAGAAAAAAGGAAATGCACACAGAATATTGTTTATTAGTGAATGGTTAAAAATGTGGTGATATTGCAGAACTGAGGTTATGTCTGCTAATTTTTGCCCAGGGGCCATCATTGTCATAGTCATTGTCTTTGTCATCAGCATGTCTGCAGCAGCATTAGTAGTAATGGTAGTAGTAGTACTAACGATTACAAGA
>Ga0209755_10009683_pt1 | contig 10177 bp, 9 predicted proteins | sample TergutCo191P1_FD_187301 | JGI IMG/M metagenome (GOLD analysis project Ga0209755, IMG submission 187301) | Cornitermes sp. P1 segment gut microbial communities from Petit-Saut dam, French Guiana - Co191P1 (SPAdes) (version 2) | ecosystem: Host-associated > Arthropoda: Insects > Digestive system >...
CAATTGTTAAACAAAAAGTTCAATGGAGGTGTTCATAAAAAGCCATAATATCAAAGACATAAATTTAGTTATGGTTTACTTGGCAAAAATGTCAATAGCTCGGAATTGTGGATAGTGTCAAACAACAGAATGACTGATGAATAATGAACTGGAAAGGATGCAGAAGAAAGTAATAATGGCCTGTAATGAGATACTATAAGAGTATTTGCCTGGAGCTAAACCACAAGTAACCTCAGCCAGAACAGCCGGTCTCCAGTTATGCTGTGCCTTGCAGTCTACTGTAGGCTATTTAGAGACCAAATCCATAGCTTAAAAGGCACAGTGAGACCTTAAGAGTCACAATCACCACCACCACCATCACCACCAAAATCATCATCGTCAAGCTTTATAACAGAAGTGTCACATATTAACTTACAAAGAAATTACTCTGATGACTCCCAATGCACCTACTTTTCTTGGGTTGAAAGAAATTGCCCTTCATAAGGGAAATACTATACAGTAACACAATAAAATATAACCATGTGAAACAACACAGTAAATACTACACAGTAACACAATAAAACCTAACCAAGTGACACATCACAGCAACACAACAAAACGTAACCATTTGACACATCATAGCAAATCTCACTCAGTAACACAATCAAATGTAACCATTTGACACACCACAGTAAATACTTTGTCTGCTGGATATGTGTATCAAATGTTCAGGTATAAGTTGTGAAAAGCTATTAAGCAGAGCTGCTGTTGCATAAAGCAAACCAAAATTCTCACCAGTATCAGTAATTCCAACTACAAGAAGTTTCCCCAACACATCAGCAACTGTTGTTGTAACAGTCTCAGAATGCCGACTTGTGGTACCATGTAGGGCAAGCCTGAGTAACCGACTGCACGTTCGGACTGCCTCCAACCTCACTTCCTGTTGTTCACTTGTCAAGAAATGATCAGCACATCGACGAACAAACTGCAGCAATGAATGACCTACAAAAAAATTAAGCACCTCAGCCCTCCCAATAATATATACTCAAGCACCAAAGAAAGATGGGAAATACCATATTTGGTATCTGAGAATAAAGATTTCTTTTAGTAAAATCTATTTCAAAAAACTTATGAAGGACATGGATGTTTATAGTGATATAGCCACAATCACAAGATTTTCTTCATTTGTAATTAACATTCATCTGCACAAATAAGGATGTTTCACATACCAAACTCTCAGCAACTCTGAATGCCAAACACATGAACAAACCTTGACCATCTAACTTCATTACAGCATAATTTTTGCAGCTTGTCATGCTGCTATCTTGCACAAATGTGTTTATGACTTAAATCAAATAATGAGATGTTGACCTTAACATTACCATCAAAACTGAAACTTCCTAACGTTCTCAATGCCAGCACAATGCTAGGTACATCCTGAGATTCCTGTCCAATTCCATGTGAAGACAATGATGTTACAGCTGAGCCAGTAGATGGTGGCACCAGGTGTCGTGGCATACCAGGGTGGCGTAATGGCTTATGCATCAAAACATGTGACAGCATCCGTAACAAACCTGTAACATAACATTATACAGGTACAAAAATTACACATACTCCTAGGCCTATAATCTGAAGAACATCACCAGCAAAGCAAATGAAGTGAGAAAACTCTGTTTACTTAATAATGCTGTGCCAAGTACTGATACTACAGTGAATAAACAACAAACAACAGAATTATAAATGGTAAGTTCAGTAGTGGGTAACATTATTCTAAGTCTGTCCCTGTGTATTAGAATTGAAAGAGTGAAATAACAAACACACATGGTCCACCAAGCCAGGTTCAGGCCTGGGCACCTTCTGGATATGAAGCAGCATTGCCAACCACTACAGAGTGACATTCAGCCATAACTCCGTTATATCGAATACAAGCTAAGATAATCACTTCTGAAATGAACCAATGTGAACAGTAAACAACCTGTATATTGAAAAAAACATGCAACTCATTCAGACTCAGCCCCAACATCATTACATTATCCCTGAAGCCTAGCTACATTGCTTAAGAACTGACTTTATCCTTCAAACTTCAAACAGAACTTGACATACTAATATTTCCAGTAAAGTTTTCACAGAATCCTTCAATTTTATCATAAACTACAAGAACAAAAGTTAAATCTTGTGCCACATCACACACTTTCCACGGTGGTCTCTAATCAAGGAAAAGTTATACTGGCAATCTATAACAATCAATTTGAATGTGTCATACCACATGTTCATTCATTAATTCACAAGCCATGGACTGTTTTTCTTTGTAGGTCTGGGATGAGGCTGATTCCTTGGGTTCTGCAGCCTCAAATGGGCCTAATGTTCCATAACCTCCAGACAGATGAATATGAAGCACTGGTAGCAAGGGCAGCAAAAAACCAAAGTGGCTGGAGAAAAACCAGCCCTACCAAAAATTCCAAATGACACCCTGAGGCGGAACTTTGGCCTCGGTGGTGAGAATCCAGTAACTACATGAGCCATGGCAAAGCCTCATTTGTTATATTTCTTGCCTCTTTACTTGCACATTCTCCACATAACAAATTTGTCATGTTTTAAATATTGCTGTACCTTCAGATATCTCTTTCTTTAGCTGCGGTACACTGAATGCCAGTTCTCTAAGTGCTGTAGTCAGTGCTGGGCTGAGTCCTGTAGCTAACATGGGCTCCAGCAAGTCTTTCACATCTGATCTAATCATCAGTTTGACTGCATGGCCCAGCAATGTGATACACACAAACACTGCAGGCTCCAAAGACATACCTCGCTTTTTGCTTGGTGTATCCTATATTACGTGAACAAACAAACAAACCAAACACATTTCACAGCATAAAGTTAACATAAGACAGACATCTAAGACTATCCCAGAATGTTTAACTGTAGAACTTGGCTTAACATACACTTTGCGTTCCTAAGAAAATAGTGACATATTTTAAAAATGTGTTATGATACGAGATTGGTTTATGTAATCCAAGTTCTACATACTGAATCAAAAGAATAAAACTGTTCACCTCCTCAGTTTCAGTTTTACCACATTAAGTATAACAAATGCAACTTCAATGTTTCTAGTTAACAAAATTGTACATTAGTAAATACAGTGTTGCAAAAGACCAGATCTGCTACAAACATATTTCATCAGGCCCAGTAAACATTCCAAGAAACATTTGAAGAACTGTCTCCTTGATACTTACACAATTTCTATATAATGTATTACTAAATTTTATCAGTTAAATACATCAGAAATTTCAAAGACTCCTGAGAATTACAACCACTACTGCTTACACATCAGTTTTGTTTCTCCACCACAAAGTGATGATTAAAACAAATCTCACCTTTGCAGGAAGTGACACTCTAATAACTTCCATGATCCTTGGAAGGTAAGGTTTAATATCATCCTCAACGGCTACAGCAATCAGACCGATCGTGGTAAAGGCTGTACTGCGGTCTTTCTCACGGCCTCGAAGGCTTAACAGAAGGTACTGCATTGATATATTTAAGTGTCTGGCATAATAAAAAGAAAAACCTCCTTTACATTTAATTAATCTATGTTCATTTATGATCCTTAAATATTTCTAAAAAAATTATATTAACTGTAATCATATTAAAAAAAACACACATATAATTGAAGTCCATATCAGAATGCAGTCAACATGCAAACATAATGTGATTAAAAGAAGATGGCCAGTTTATGTATAATGTAACACTGTGGAGCGTTCATGTAACCACTTTGCAGTGGAAACACAACACTGCATTCTGCGTGTTGTTGTTGCTGAGTTACGTGTCACTGTCAACTATATAAAAATACTGAGTATTGCACAACAAGGTTTTTATGGTAAATTTACATCACCAATAATGGTGCAAATTATACACAACAGTTTTTGACAAATATATTCCAACTAATTTACATTCTTTTCACATGTTACATATAAAAACTGCACTGAAATAAAAGAATTTTCATTTGCTCATTGCCTTCTTCAGATGTACAATTTGGCTAAAAATACTGTAATGACATGTATGTCCTTACACAGTTTCTCAGTTTTTTTTTAGTGTTGCCATGAAACATTTTACAAGATGAGAGAGAATTAAACCCTTAAGGAAATAAGTATTAAATATTATGAGTGTATGTATTCTAGCCTTACTTGCCTGGCAGGCAGAGTGCATCTTTTCTATGCAGCATTGTTTTATCAAGTACGGTCTGTCTGGCTGTACCAAATTTTACCAGATTTCACACAAATGGCATGATTTTCAGAAAAATGTACTGGACACAAAATGAGTGTTTTGATTTTCTCTACATCTTTTGTCTAAAATGTTTCTCATGTTAAGAAGATATTATAAATGTACACAGGTCTTCATGTAAAGTGTACCATTATTCTTGTCTGATTTTAATGAAACCTGAATTTTCTCCACAGATTTTCAAAAAATCCTCCACACATCAAATTTCATGAAACTCTGTGCAGTGGGAGCCAAGTTGTTCCACACAGATGGAAAGACTGACAGACATGCCAAAGTTGTCACTTTTTGCAATTTTGCAAACATGCCTAAAGATACAAAACAGTCCAGTAAAACTGCACTTACCAGAAAGACAGATCAACATACAGTAATCAAGACATATACAACTAAGTCCATAACTTAAGAATTTATAAGACAATTCCTTCAAAAAGTTATGAGTCAATTTTAAACATTACAAATTCATCAAATGAGTAAACAGAATGTGTATGTAAGAATTTTATTAGTGTTACTTGAAAGTGTGCCATATTGTTAATAAAACTTTTGAGACTAGCTGGCAAATTGCCTAAAATGTTGATGCCATCACAGTGAACACTTTTCTAAAGGCATGAGAGGTTACCAGTTGGTCTGTACAGACCCCTCCTTGTATTAATAATGTTTCCAGCTGAATTTGAAAATGTGCTCGGTTATTCTGAATGAATTAATCAATGGAAAAATGTATTCACAAGAAAGAGCTACAATCTCTGATTTCTACATGAATTTCCAGATATATGTACTGTAGTTACAATCTATCAGCACAGTTTGCAGAAGTTTCAAGTTAGCTCTGTGTCATGCGCTGAGAGTCACATTAAAGTAACTATTTCATGACATCACAAAACATCTAGATACCACATGGTATCACAAGACACAAACAGAGGCCAAATTAATATTTAAATAAATAAGCAAACATATCAATTCTTGAATGTATGAATGTATTTAATTAGCTGTGACATTTTATTACCAGATTTCCTAGGAAATATACACAATGAGCATGTAACAACACAAAATGTATTTTTCATATTTGATACATTATTTAGCAAAATACTCACGCTTTGACAAATTTCTCTCTGTTGAAAGCTGCAAGTCTTGGTAGTATTGCAAGTAATGTGTGGTGGACATGTGAGCTGCGCGAGTTCCGTTGTGTTAGCACATCTTTGCAGACATCATCAAACCGTTCAGTCATAAGCTGTCTGCATGCTGCACTTTCATAGAGAGACAGACAATGGTTCCCAACAGGAGATGACACAGCTACTGGGCTCCCTTTCCCCTGCTGTGACTTTGGCACAAGTGGTGATTTTAGCCTGGGCATCAAACTCATACAGTCCTGTAACACATTCATTGACCAACAGTGAAACTTGACTGACATTTCATTATTCTGCTTGTAGTACAAACATCAAAATGATGTCAAATATCCAATGGAAAACACTCCACCAACAGGTTATGTACTTTTGGGGGAAAAATTGAACTTAAGATCCCAAACTTCTAAAATAATAGCTGGTAAAGATGAATATACAAAATGACCTTTTGATTACACTGAGGAAAAAGAGAGAAGTCTCCCTACATATCTTCTGTGAGATTTATGTTTCACTTTCCAGTGTATTTCTCCCTGTTTCTCTCCAGCCACCTACAGCCATTCTTTTCATATGAATGTTGGCAGTTACAACCACATGAAAACTTTCACAAGCGATGAATGCTTTGGGCTGGTTTGCATATTGCAGAGAGGAGACACAGGGAAATACACACAGCCCAAAAAATGAAAAACCTCAAGTACCATCTTCACTGTCATTTACAAAAATTTCTTTGTTCCTTCAGGATTGTCAGTTACCAGCTTCATAACCAAAGCAATAATTATATGTACCGTACAATTAATCTGTTCATTTAAAGCAAGCCCAATCAACCCACAGCTCACAGGCAACATGTTGCCCATGGAGACATCTGATTTGAGGCAATGTCTTTTAACCTTTCCTAGTAAAGCCAAAAGACAAGGCCAAGGCAATTCTGGAAACCTATGACATGTTTATTTATGGATGCATAAGCTACATTACTAATCCATTTTGTAGAGGTGTGTTAAAAATTGTGACACAATTTTTAGCACACTCTTACAATTTTTTCCTATTATCAATAATTTTTCACTGCACATGATGCATAAAATACACACATAAAATTATACATGTAATAATTACACATACACTTATTCAATCTTCATTCTATGAATTAAGTTTCTGTTGCCCACATGCAGACCAAATTTTGTCAAAGTTGTCCCACCACACAGAAAGTTGATCATGCCTGGTGTAAAGTATTAAAATGCAGTTCTACTTTCACCAACATTTCCTGTCCATTAGCCTCACAGTTACTCTGCAACAAAACCCATGATGTGACAATATGCTTGTTACTGCACAGAACTCACATTAGCCTGCTGTCCTTGCTGGTACTGAACCCGATCCATCAGCTCTTCATAGCTGCGCTCCCACTCACCATTGCTGCATCTCAGCAACTCGTTGAGTACAAGCAATGAACCATGGACTCTATCATCACGATTGACACCCTTTTCTCTTGTATAAACTTCATCAAAGCCATTGGTGGACTCATCATAGCACTGCTTGTACCTACGCACGTAAACACCACCCAACACAAGCCTACATTAAAAAAGTATGTACCTTGGTCAGCCCATGGCAATACAAGGACAATACACCTGTTCACCCAAGGAGGCTTATTTAAACTATACACTGCAGATGTTCGAATGGTTCTGATCTTAAAGGAACTACATATGCCAAGGGTCCTTAACCTATGATTTGCAACCCAAAAAATGAGGGTCTGACCCAAAATAAGTTTTTTTGGTTAGTGCACTGACGGTGCACCAGCAATGTTGGAAGCACACCAAGGCTTATGCACCAGACTGCCGGAAGTTAATCTGCAGGTGAACATTTTTCATTACATCCTCAACAGGTAGAATCTAGTTTCCAGGAAGATGTGGAAGGAGTTGGATATAGTGACAAAATAGGTCAATCAGGACATGAATTTTATAAAGATCAGCTCACTACACAGAAATTTAATCACATGTGCTCAGCTACTGGCTCCAACTGCACAAACACTTACTTTATCTTTCTGAGCTCACAAATCTGTCATGGGAAATATCCTTCAACAAGTTGTGGCATTATGCAATTTGTCTGAAACCCTCTTGTCTGGAAAAAAAATCCACTGGTTCTAAAGTTCTTGAATTTCAATTGGATATCAAACTAGTCCATCATTCTGACATATCTCCTGAGCTCAGTAGCACGAGTACTTCAATATGAGGTTCTGATCAGTGACTGGGCTAATACAGAAATTGACAGCTTTGAAGGGAAAGCTGTGAATGTGTAAGGGAAAAATGGAAATAACTGTGCAAAGTCAAAGTTAATATAACATATTGTTTAACTGTACAGCTGCTTAAATTTTGCACTGCTTTAATGTTTGTATTTTTTTTATTTCACACCCACCACTGTGGTTTCTGTGTCTGCTTGGCAGTCTCTCTCTGGGCAGTGACTACAAGTGCTGCCCTCAATGCTTCCACAGCACCCTCCCTAATTACTGGTTTTGGATCTCGTACTGCATTGAAGATGAGATCAAAAAACTGCTGAACTTGTTGAAAAAAGTATGTTGGCATAGACACTGCTAATTCCCGAAGAACAAGTACCTGTAAAAATTACAAACACCAAATATAAATCACTGCAAACCCAGTTTACAGTACAGATAATTCTAGGCCCCAAGGTACTGATCATATGACAGTCTTCTTGTTATGATACTGTAGAGAACTACTAACATTGTGGATCAATATCCTACCTCCATCTTTGGGATGATGGAATTTTTAGTCTATGTAGGTGATAACAAACACTTCAATGTCCACAAGGACATAATTCCATCACCTAAGAGATGGAGATAGCATGTTCCTCCAAACCATGTACCAATCCACAATCCAGAAGACTAAATTTGAGTTTCAGACAGTCTTAAATAACAGCAATGAAGATGTAACATTGCTATAAACACTCAAAAGAAAACACCAGGTAAGACAACACACACAAAATGTAGACACAGCTTTCCTTCAAATTATTTATACTATCAAAACAAGCGTAAAGGCAAATAACAAATGTTCTTTGTATCAAGTTAACAATATTACGGTAAAAAGCCCAACACAACAAATCCTTTTTTAAGGTGTGGTATCCCTGCTGTGCTTCAAGAATATATAATAAAAGAAGAAATATAGCCTGTAAATGCGCAACTTTATTGTAGCAATGGCAGATACAGGTTTCGGCTACGAAGGAGCCATCATCAGGCTGTACATATCAGGAGTGCAAAAGGAAATTATATACAGATGATCAGTAGACAAAATCTCAGCCTTCCATATAAAGATACATATGATTGTCACACTCACAAAAGCATTTACAATCAAATACAAAAAGTTGTATATTCCAAACTTCAGCCATACACAGTGTTCCATATTTTGTTATTTGAGCAATTTATAATTTACTTATACTGGTTGTATGTGTGTGCGTCTGAACAGTGACTGAGTCTAACATCTTATCCAAACAATCTGAATACATCCCTGATTATACATTCAGTGGACTTACAAAAAATGTTACATGAACATATTACATATACCAATACCATCAAACATCTGATAGCTCAGATGGAGTATGCAATATATTGCTTATACAAGGCGCACCACATCAGCTCACCACCTCAACACTTACAATACTTTCATTTTTAAAATTAGATAACCCAATTGTTTAATTTTATACAATATCCCTCATTACTGTAAATGCTTTTCTATGTGTAACAATCATATATACCTTCACATGTAAGGCCAAGATTTGGTCCACTAATAATTTGTAGCTATATACAACCTACAGAACACAATTTCCTTTTAGACTGCAGATATGTACAGCCTGATGACAGTGACTTGTAGTCCAGACATATACCTGACATTTATAATTGCTACAGTAAAGTTATGCACTGATGGGCTATATTTCTTCTTTTATTATACACCCTTATCCTTGGTCTCAGCTTGAAAACATGACAGGATTCACATGCTGAGGTTCTTTCTTTCAGAGTGACATCATACTAAGAGTAACAGTTTTTAAGTTTCTGCAGTGGTATGGATGAGGTATCTGTTCTTCTGAGATATGATGCTGCATCATGGGTATTTGGTTTCTGACAATTCAGGAAATAGTAATGATCTCAAAATGTCAGGAACCAAACCCAGAGAAACAGCATCATACCCCAACAGGACAGATACCCTATTCACAAAACTGCAGAAACATGGTAGTACAGAATCTCACAAAACTGCAGAAACATGGTGGTACAGAATCTCATAAACCAAATGCCCCATGACACAGGATCATGCTCCAGAAGAACAGGTAACTACCTCAAAAATGAGCATGGTTTTATGCATGCAGCTGACATCTCTATAAGACAGCATTTGATCTACAAAACTTTGAAACTGAAAGCCAAAGAGTAATTTTATAAAAAGATAAACTTGTTTTACCTGTATTTCAGCTGCATTTACCAAAAAATTAAATACTAATCACGTTTACAAAATATTCTATCATGTTAGGGTACAATTTATTTAACCACCCAGTCTGCCACAAAAAGCATGAATGAGAACTCCTCTCAAATCATACAAAAATAATAAAACCATATAATATTTTAAAAAGTTACATACACATGCATGTACAGCAAAATCTTGACTTTAAATGCTGGATCAGATATATGTTGGGTAGAATATTTTATTATTTAGGCGTAGGTGGGTGGATAATATTAGGATGGATCTCCAGGAGGTGGGATGTGGGCATGTGGACTGGATCGGGCTGGCCCAGGATAGGGACAGGTGGCGGACGCTTGTGAGTGCGGTAATGAACCT
>Ga0209755_10009684_pt1 | contig 10176 bp, 19 predicted proteins | sample TergutCo191P1_FD_187301 | JGI IMG/M metagenome (GOLD analysis project Ga0209755, IMG submission 187301) | Cornitermes sp. P1 segment gut microbial communities from Petit-Saut dam, French Guiana - Co191P1 (SPAdes) (version 2) | ecosystem: Host-associated > Arthropoda: Insects > Digestive system...
TCATGTTTATTGACACTCAAACTAAAAAATTGCTATATTAATTTTAATGGCCCCTTCGTCTATCGGTTAGGACATGAGATTCTCAATCTTAAAAGAGGGGTTCGATTCCCCTAGGGGCTAAAAAAAGAAAGTGTATAAGTCTGTATGTTATATGGACTTATCAATACTACCGTAAAAACGGCGCATTGTTTTTCTTAAACTGTCGGGAAAGTGTCAGAAAGCGACATTTTCCGAAAGGATGGAAACATGAGCCAAAAATTTTACCTTTACAAACGGAAAAATGGCATATATTACGCAGAGCTTATTTTTGAAGGTCAGAGGACCGTCTGCAGAAGCACACGCGAAAAAAACCGCGATAAGGCAGCTCTAATAGCAGCGAAATGGATTGCCGAGGGTATACCGGACGCACGGGGTGACAAAAAAGCCCTGTCTTTAGAAGCCGATTTTAAAACATTATTAAAATATGCACAGACAGAAGATATAACTGAAATTCAAGCCGTAGATATCGCCCGAGCATTACAAAGACGAGGATTAATAACAATGACCGTCAGTCAAGCGAAACAAGGCAATAAGCGCCTTATCGAATTTTTACTTGAATATTGGGATTATGATAAATCTACAGCGCTCCAGGATAAAAGAGCGCATGGAAAGCAAGTTTTAAATGATACTTGTTATTCTGCAAAGAATATCATTAATGGCAAATGGAAGCCGTATTTTGGAGAAAAAACCCTTAGCGAAATATCACGGAACGATCTTCGCGATTTTGGGCTTGCATTGAACAGAAAGAGACTTGCAAGCAGTACAATAAATAACACTCTTTTTTATGGGACATTACCTTTAAAGTGGGCTTATAATGAGAAAATTATAAGCGAGAATATCTGCGAAGGTTTAAGCAGATTTTCGGCGCCTGGAAGAAAAAGAGATATACTGTCTGATAGCGAAATGTCAGCACTTGCAGACTATAAGTACTGGCGAAGTTTACGCGGCTATACCGCTTTTATGCTTGCAAGTACGAGCGGAATGCGAAACAGTGAGATAAGGGCTTTACAGTTAAAAGATATTGGTAAAAATCTTATATATATAAAAAAAAGTCACAATAATAAAGATGGAATAAAAAAACCAAAAAACGGCGAAGAGCGAACCGTATACTTAATACCCGAATTAAAAGATTTAATAAAACAATTGTTAACTGAAAATCCATATAATGAATCAAAAGGTATTGAATCATATTATCAAAGACAGTTTATATTTTATTCAGATAATAATATGTACTCACCTTGTGACATATGTTTATTCCCGGAGGCGTTAAAAACAGCAATTAAGAACGCTGGAATAGATACAACAGGGAGATATATCGATTTTCACAGTTTACGCCATTATTGCTCAACAAAATGGGCTAATTGCACCGGAGATCTAAGACAGGCAGCAAAAGTTACAGGGCATAAAACATTAAACATGGCGGCAAAATACAGCGATCACACTACAGAAAGCGAAATGATAGAAATGGGAGAAACCGCGGCAAAGATACTTAAATTCAGGAAGGGAGCGTGAACGGTATAATGCGCATAACCGGACTGTATAGACCGGAAAAAATAACAAAGGAGAGAAATTATGGAAATGCAGAATTACAAAAGACCAATTATCGAAAGGGACAGTTGCGGAGGAAATCCTGTTTTATCGCTTAAAAACGAAGACGACAGCTATCCGTTTCAGATTGGCGTTAACCGCGCTAAGCTCTTGAAAGCTGCGCTAGAAAGCGAGCCTGGTATAATTGACAGGTTTATAGTGGAGGCGCAAGCATGACAATTCAAGCTTACGAAAGAAGGGTGAGAAAAATAGGCGGTATAGTAACTACAAACAGCAAAAGTATTGATTTTCCAAAAGATTATCGTATTAAGAGTAAAGCCGATGCCGTCGAATTAATGGATTTAATGATAAATGATACTCATAATAACGAGCAGTATTTATGGTCAACGGACAATGTTCTTAATGCTCTACGTGTTTATATAGCACTGTGCGAGTACGCTGCGTAATACGATAATAATAAAAACCCTGGAATAATACGCTTCCGGGGTTTTATTTATCCCTTGACTAATAGTATCATATATAGTATTATAATAAAGGTATGGCAGGAATAACTAAACTTGTACAGAAAATGAAAAATCAACCTCATGGCATACTACTAGACGAGGCTGATAGAGTGCTGCGTCATTATGGATATAACTGTAAGCGTGTAGAAAGCTCTCATCGCCAATATATCAATGCTGCAGGTGATGTTATTACTATTGCCGGGAAAGGTAAATTAAAAAAAGCCTATATCGTTGCCATACTTGAACGTATAGGCGAAAAATAACGGAGGATATATGAACGAAAAAAATTATCTTGAACGCCCGTACCATATTGTAATACAGCATATTACCGACGAGTCGGGATCTTATTACTTCGCTACTGTCAGGGAATTTGACGGCTGCATGAGCCACGGCGACACTTACGCACAAGCCTTTGAAAATATACAGGACGCAATGAACGGCTGGATTGAAGCAAAGCTTGAAGGCGGCTTTTCTATCCCTGAGCCGATTGACGATAATCAATACAGCGGAAAATTTGTATTAAGATTACCAAAAAGCCTTCACGCGCGGCTTGTTTTTGAGGCTGAGCGGGAAGGTGTATCGCTTAACCAGTATGCTCTTTATAGGCTAAGTAATTGAGCATAGTCTTGTAGAAATATTAAAACGCTACAGAGAAAAGCGGAGGGGAAGATGGTGAATACTGAATTAGAAATTGAGCAAAATATATCTTATTTTATGCAGAATGGTGATTTTAACGATAATTTAATATCTGCTATTGATAACGTATGCAGTATAGTTATACCTCGATTATGTAAAGAATGCGATGATATATATACACAGTCAATTTTATTAGAAAACGAGAAGAGCGGAATAGAATTATATTCTAATAAAATAAAAATTTTTGAAGATTATGCTTCTCTTGTAAAAGAACAATGTGTTCATTATGAAAAATATAATTTATACTTCGTTGAAACATTAAATATATTAAAAAGCAATCTTGACGAATTAAAAAAAAGAGATAAAAAAAGAGTAAAAACTAAAGATAAAGAAATTCCATTACAGAAATGGCAATTACATTTAATAGAAAATAATTTATTATATCCGGACGGAATGAGAGTAAAAAATAAATTATACGATACTGCTCTTGAATATGTAAAATTTACAAAAAAAAATATAACAAAAGATATAATTGAAGAATATTTCAGACAGAAAAATGGAGATAAATATAAACCGTCCTCAGTTAATAAAGCCCGCGATTATGCAAACACGCATGCACACTAAAAGCACATTAAAAGCACAATGACTTAAGCATTCATACAATCTAATATCTACCCATAAAGACCAATATTTTATTAAAGGAGGGTCTATGGGTGAACTAATGACTATTACAGATATCGCTCCTCGATTGAAGCATAGCGAAACGACTATTAGGCGGCTTATACACGCAGGCGCGATGCCCTGTAGAAAATCGGGGAGGCGTTATTTCTTTACCGAGCAGGATATAACCGAATATCTTGAAAAAAGCAAAATAAACAGACAGGAGGTTTTTAATAATGAAACTACCTGTTGAAGTTATCGAGCTTGTAAACGAAAAACTTTCAAGCATGACGTTTGGGGAAATAAAAATCCTGGCAAGTGTGCATGATGGGAAGGCGAAATTCCGAATAATTCAGGAAATATCAATTATTCCCGGGAAAGATACAAGCGGGAGCGAGAGTAAAAACGCCGACGGCGTTTAGAGAAAATAAGCAAGGAGAAATTTATGATTACAGAAAAAGTATTAAACGCCGCTGTTAATGCGGATATGAAAAAACGGCAAAGAGAAGCCTATGGTAATGACTTTGGCGTACAATCAGGTGGAGGTTATCGGCAGCGACTAGAAGACGCTATGAAAGCGGAAGGTATAAAAGAAGGGACTGAGACATGGAGGACTGGGATAATAGCAAACAGCTCTACAAATACTGAAAAAGTAGAAACACCCGAATTTAACCCTGGTGGTGGAACATACCAAGGTGAACCGGGTGAAACATTCATGGTTGAAATAACCTGTGCCTCTTCAGGCGCCTACGTAAGGTACACGACAAACGGTTATCTACCGAATGAAAAATCAGCGATTTATACAGCTCCTCTCTCAATAGATCATTCGCTAACACTTAAGGCTATTGCGTACAAGGACGGTATGGAGCAATCAGACTGTCGCACAGAAGGCTATTCAATTTTATTAGGGAATGACTCAACTAAAAAAGCAAGTGCCGAGGACGAAATTGACGCGGCAATCGCTGCCGATATGGAAAGACGGCGTAATGAAACCAAGAGAGGGGGTAAATAATGAATATTAACGAAATAAAGAAAAAAATAGCGGAACATAAAAACAATATTGAAATATTGAATATTGAAAAAACAAATCTTGCAGAAAATTATGAACTTGAAAAACTATCCGCAGTTTTAAAAAATATTGAAGCTAATGAAACGATTATTGAAAATCTGGAAATAAAATTAAAAGCCGAAATAATTTATGAAAATTACAAAGCTGAGAAAGCTGCAGCCTTAGAAGCAATAAATAAAATAGAGCAGATAAAAAACAATGGGTTAAGTCTTTTATCAAAAATCAAAACAGCTTCAGAAACAATTATAAAAGGTCTTGAAGGCATAAAAGAATGTTATGATAATTCAAGAAAATTATTCATAAATAGCGATGTTCTTATTAACGACATATCCGAATATTTTTCAGACAGAAGCGAAGTTTATAAAAGCATGAAAAATATTAATGAAAATTTTGAAAAAAATATTGAAATGTTAAAAAATTATCAAACGCGCACGGAAGCGGAAATGATTACCGCTATTGATAAAAAATACAACATTCAAAAGGGGGAATTATGAACACTAAAGAAGCTAATATAAATTGGAGCGATATGCAAAAAAAACAATATGTCTGGAAAATTTTAGCAAGTAACGATGCACCAAAAATCGCATTGTTAAATATTCTTAAAGCCGCAGGCTGGAACGAAGAATCGGCTAAAACAGAAGTAGATATTTTAAGCTTGGAAGACAATAATCCTTTATTTGCCTATGCAAAAAAGGATTATTTTGTGCAGAATGATAAAACACCAGGAAAAACTATTGAACAAACTGCGATACTGGAATATTTAAAGGAAAATGAAATGATTTAACCTTATATTTCCGGTATTACATGGCAAAATATTACCGAAAATAAACAAATTATTAAACTAACGCCGAGATGGCGTGAGGAATACGAAGTGGAAAATATTATACTGAGGGACAGAGCGGCTTTATCCGCTCTTATGGGTCTAGTCGTAAATGAAGACCTCTGTATTGAAAAAACGGCCAAGATAGCTTATGAATACGCTGACGCTTTTATGGCGGCAAGAGAGCTTGAAAATAAAACTAAACTATATAGTGAAAAATTTCAAAAAGAAAATGAAGATAGAAAAACAAGAGTAGAAAATTCAGAAAAATTAAAAAAAGCCTTAGAACCATTTTACGAATACGCAAAAAATAATAATTTATCACGCAGTTGTATTCATAACTTTACAAGTGATTATAAATACAGCGAGGGCGACGATGTTATAGCTATATTTAAAGAATGGGAAAATGAGCATGAGAATATGCACGTAAGTCTGGCAGAAGAATTTAAAAAGCTTAGGCAACAGGGAAAGGATAATGAGAAATAAATATAATAAAACGCCATTACGTGATAAGGCACATAATAGTAAAGGTTATATGCCGTGTAAGGTAGACCGTTATGCATTCAATAATATATATGAAGCGCATGAGTATCTTATGCAAGTTAACGGACGTATACCGTTTGATATGTTTAAAAGATTTTTAAAGCGCAGTATTAAGACAGGCCGGCGCCTGTGTATAGGCGGTAATTTTATAGAGAGCTTATGCACTGTATACGATACAAAAAGGAGGGCTGTCTATAACACATAGGAGGGGATATTGAAGCTTTTAAAAAGCACGGTAAAACGTTGCGTACTTATTAACGGAAAGCGTTATGGAAGCCTGTCAGAAGCCGCGAGAACTTATGATATACCGCTTTATAAGATACACAGAGCGGCAAACGCAAGGATAAAAATTGAAGGGTTAGAAATTATGTATGAATTAAATATACAAGGTATTAAAGAAGAGCCTGAGCGAGAGAGAGGGAGTACACCGCTTTTGTTTTATCCTGTTGAAGATGATCCTTTACGAGGTGGATTACCGAAGCAATGGAAATAAAGATATGGCGGGAAAATTAAAAAGGTACTGTGAAGACAATAGAAAAAGCTGTAGACCGGACGGCAAGACCGCGCGCTTACGACACTGCGACTATATGGATTTATATTGACATGTTGATAGTGAGCGTATTTACGATAGAAAAAATAAATAAATGGAGGAATGTATGGCCATAAGAAAAAATAAAAATAACGAGCCGTTACTAATAACAATATCAGAACTTGCAAGGCAAGCAGGCGTATCCAGGGCAGCCGCGTCCGCATGGTTAAAAAGACAGGAAGCGCAAGGTATAGAATTAATACACGCAGACGGTCGGCGACGAAAATTAGTAGATATAAATAATCCGCTTGTAAAAAATTATATAAATAATATCACAGAAAAATCAAAGCGTAATGAAAAACAAGCGGAAACTGTCCCGGCCATGTCACTAAAAAAAATGCAGTATCATGCGGAAAAATTAAAGCTTGAAAATAAGATAATGCGCAGCAAGTATATAGAGACAGAGATTGTGTTAAATACAATAAGTAAGTATATCGAATACGAAGAAAAACTGTATAAAGACTTTGCTAATCATCTTTTATACAGGATAGAAAATGAACTGAATATAAAAATTGCACATAATGACAGAAATGAAAGCGAGAAGATTATAAATGACGCACTGGCTAAAGCTCATAATTACTCAATACGAATACTGAGTGATTTTAAAAAGGAATATATTAAAGGTGAAAGCTGCGAAAAATGACACAAAAAAAAAACCTTGAGGATATATTATTATATTCCGATTATTCTTCTGCCAAAGCTGAATTATTAGAACTTAAGGAGATTGAGTTATGCGAGAGGTTAAAAATTAAAGCTGAAATATTACGCGGAGATATTATTAAAAGACCTGCTGCGGCTGCAGTAATCGGTGATATTTATGGCATATACCGTAACACTGTTTTAGTTATGGATTATTCAATGGGTGATATTTTGTCGTTTAAACTAGGTATAAAAGAAGTACATAAACTTTACGGAGTTATAGAAGAAGAGTTATATAAATTAATAGGTAAAATTAATGAGGGTGTAACAAAGCATGTTGAAAGTTTATAAAAATAAAACGGAGGAGAAAATATGTCAAGATATAAAAAATTTATTAAAGCTAAAGTGTTTAAAAAGACACAAGAGGTTAGAATAAGGTTACCTAAAAAAAAGACCGGGGACAAGCATGGCAATATGCTCCCCGGCGACTCAAGTAATACGAAACTAAAAATAATATATCATGCTGCTCTGCTATACACAATAGCATATACCTTTTTTATTAGAGGTGCTATATGATACGCAAAGATATAAAAATAAATGAAATTCCTGAATTACACGAAAAATCTAAAGCATTACTGGAAGCGGTGAGCGAAGCAGGGCGCGATGTATACCGTATGGATAATGTTATTGTAAGGGTAAACACCAATTCTAATACGGCGAAAATAGAGCCGATAAACCAATACGAATTAAGACATGAAGTATCACAAAGCGCGCGATGTATAAAAAAATATCAGAATACTCAAGGGGACTGGATATACAAAGAAATACACCCGCCGATTGATGCCTGCCGTGACGCGCTTGCTTCTTCCTGTATAGCGCTGCCGAAAATCATAGGCGTTGTTTCGCACCCTGTTGTATCTGTAAATGGAGAAATATCAGAAAAAATCGGCTATGATAAAATACCTGTCTTTATATAGACACAAATGAAAATATAATAAATGCGCTTCGTGATATTCCGGATAAACCTACAGAAAATGAAATAAAAAATGCTGCTGACAGTATATGGGACGTTATTGCGGAATTTTAAGTTTAAAAATGAAGGAAGTATCGCAGGTTTTTACGCGCTTTTATTGAGCCTTATATGCCGACCAAGTATCAATGATAATATGCCTGCCTTCGTTATAAAAGCCGCGACACCGGGGACAGGTAAAACTCTTCTAGCAAGGGCTGCAATACATATAATCACAGGAAGAGATGCCGTAACAGCGAACTGGGAAACCAATGAAGAAGAGCTTGCGAAAGATATGCATTCCCGATTACTAGCAGGATCGGAATATATAATTTTCGATAATATTAACGCGAAAATAAAATCAGGTACAATAGCCCAGATATTAACTTCCGGCATATTTTCAAAGCGCATATTAGGACAAACTAAAAATCAGGAAGTGCCATGTAACTCTACTATAATTCTAACTGCAAACAATCCGGAACTGTCCTCAGAGATAGCGCGGCGATGCATTCCAATAGAATTGATTTCAGATATTGAACATCCTGAATTGCGTACAGATTTTAGATATAAAAAATTACTTGAGCATATTTTAAATAATCAGGCTGCTTTATTAAGGTCTTTATTTGTTATGGTACAGGCATGGAGGGCGAGCGATAAATCCTATACAGGCGACAATGCAATCCTTGGCAGTTTTTCAAAATGGAGCCGAGCCATAGGCGGTATACTGAATGCTTGCGGCGTAATAGGTTTTTTATCCAATCATGCCGATTTTGCAAATACCGCGGATACAGACACAGATATATGCCGGCAATTTTTTATTAAATGGTATGAGACGCATGGCGGTAATCCCGTATCCGCGAAAGATCTTCTGGGTATTGCGCACGAGCTGGGAATAGTGGACACAAGGCGCAGCGAACAATCGCAAATAAAAAGCCTTGGGCGCTACATAGTCAAACGTGAAGGGCAGATATACGAGAAATTAAAAATGATACCCGGCAGTTATGAGAAGGGGAATAGGCGATATAAAATAACGAGTAGCATAGGATAATGCCATTAGGTAGGATGTATCTACGCCCATTTTATTTTTTTCTAAAAAATATATTTTAAAGAGTAAACTATTGGCATGTAATCCTATAATCCTATGTTATCATAATCAGTTACAGGAAGGTGTCAGAATAGTATAGTTATAATCATTATTTTATTGACAAATATTGAGCAATATAGTACTCTAACTTATAGAGAACAATGCGAATTAACTAGGGTTCGATTCCCCTAGGGGCTAAAATCCCAATTTTATCCAATGTGCTCGCGGATAATGACTGACAATGAATTATTATTTATGCGGACAATTCTCTGTTCGCGTTCGTAGCTGTCCTGAGAATCGGAAGCATGGGCGGTGTTGACCATCACGTTGCTGCCGAACTCTTTGCGTACAGTACCTTCGGCAGCCTTGGTTGGATCTGTCGAGCCTAAAACATCGCGGATTTTATTTACTGCGTTTTCGCCTTCGTAAACTAAAATCATGCATTTTACATTGCCCTTTTTATCTGGTTCATCTCCGGGACGCATACCGGACATGAACTCTACAATCTGATGGAATTGATCTTTTGCGCATTCTGTACCAAATGTTCTACTTAAGGCGTCCGCAGACTCCCTGCTTATTTTAAATTTAAATTCTTTTTCTAAAAGCTCAAGCGCTCTCTTCCCGAAACTTTCCGATAATTTTTCTTTTAATATACCTTCTACAGGACCGTAAAATTCTAAGGCCTGCTCTAAGGTAAATCGATGCACTTTAATACCAATTATACGAAGACCAGTACGCGAAAACATATCGATAATCGCGCCCGGGCGGGATGAATTATATTTCCAGTTATCGGGTTTTATTATAACCAGGGTTCTCTCAATTTTTGTAGGATCAGAATAAACTACATTCTTAACAAGGTTCTCTTGCCCTTCCAGGAAACTCGCGAACATTTTTAGGTCTTTATCAGCCTCATCCTGACTCCTTGGAGTAAGAACAGCGGGCTCAAAGTAACGAACTTCGTCCGGGTCTTCCGCGGAAAAGATAAGATCTGAATATGTGTCGCGAATTGTTTCGCCAGCGAGAGCGTCAACTTAGAC
>Ga0209755_10009685_pt1 | contig 10176 bp, 4 predicted proteins | sample TergutCo191P1_FD_187301 | JGI IMG/M metagenome (GOLD analysis project Ga0209755, IMG submission 187301) | Cornitermes sp. P1 segment gut microbial communities from Petit-Saut dam, French Guiana - Co191P1 (SPAdes) (version 2) | ecosystem: Host-associated > Arthropoda: Insects > Digestive system >...
GGCTGTCAGCAATGTCACACATCCTCTACTTACAGCTGCAGAACACTCCAGTCTGTTCAGTCTGGCTGTCAGCAATGTCACACATTCTCTACTTACAGCTGCAGAACACTGCAGTCTGTTCAGTCTGGCTGTCAGCAATGTCACACATTCTCTACTTACAGCTGCAGAACACTCCAGTCTGTTCAGTCTAGCTGTCAGTAATGTCACACATCCTCTACTTACTTCTGCAAAACACTCCAGTCCCTTAGCTAGACGCACAGTCACCAGTACTCCTTCTTGCTGTGCTTTCGATAAAACCGGCAGAGCCACACCGAAACTTGACTGCTGCAGACAACTGCACGCTTGTACTGTGGGCAACAGCTGTCACTGTAACAACGTTAAAGATATGACGCCTCCGTTTCTTCAAGCGAAGTAGTTTAGCTTTTGTTTCTGACTGGCTAATAATGCCCTGTGTTAAAAGTCAGCAAGTAAATTTAAATTAAACTTTCTTCTTAGGATTAATTGGAATACCTGATTGGATGATGCAGTATGATGCGTGCTTCAGACGAACTAAGTAGAATGTGATGAGGTTATTGAAGTGTCTCTTACAACATTTCTACAAAAGCTCTACAAAAGATTTTCTAGATACCAGACTGCAGGTTTTATACACATATATATTTCCTGTTTCCTCTTAGGCAAGTAATAAACAGGAAACTGCTCGTGGTTAGGGATATTTTCTAGTCATGTAAATAATTAAATATCACGCTAAATCAAGTAAACAGCTGCAGTAACTGTCACTTAATAAAGTTTATTTTGAAATGGTGAATGTTAAGAGTTAGAGTTGAATTTATAACATATTAAACATTTTTAAACTGTCGTAACTTCATCAGTAAGCCATGTATCCTACCTGGATATCCAGTTTTATTATATATGGGGTAAGTTCATGGTAAAGTTGCTCCTGCACTTAATCCAGTACCATGCCATAAACACATAATCCTACCGTCACCCAAACAAACACAATGCCTACAAATAGGATTAACTAACACTGCTGCATATGGTGAGTTTTTAGTGTGAACTGTCAGTTATACGGACAGAGGGATCTTGTACAGAGTTCGGGGCTCAACTGTCAGTCTGCGGAAGATAATAAAAAAAATAGAACACCCTAACTACAGAACAGACATTTACTCGCTATTTACCAGCGATGTTCGTCAAATGTTTTCTGACACCGGCGGTTACATCAGATGTTTACAAACAGTATACCACAGCATGTCCACTGCTTCCTGCAGCAAAAGATAAGACATGTTATTTTAGCGAAATCTGTCATGAATATCATATTATCTACATTTCCCCTGCGTCTATGGCCGGGAAGAAGTGTTCCGGTGTGTAATTTGAAAACTTACTGCTAGAACAGATAGACTGTTTAAAGCAATGTTTCCCAAACTTTCCTTTTCTCGGTTCCCTTTTGTATTTGAAAATAACTATGAAGACTCACATCCTTGCGGGCTGAAACTGCATAGTGTCAGGATGAGAGGCATCCAAAATTAAACATTTATATCATATCTCAGAACTGATTTTAGGTGTTACGTATAGTATACGTAACAGTGCATTGCGTGATTTTACATTAATTGCTGAGTGCCTCTCGCTTCGTGACTACAGGGGGTTTATTTAGTAGATATCCTAACGTTCATAGGAAATAAACATTTCACCAATTGAAGAAGATCCGCCTTTGTTTTTAAAAAGACATAATATTAATTAAAAAATAAAAACTTGCTATTCACATCTGGAAGTATATTTTTCGGGTGATAAATTCGAGAAGAATGAGATGGGCTGTGCATATAGCTCGCGTAGAGTCGAAACGTGGCGTCCAATGGGTTTTGGTGGGGAAACCACTTGGGAGAACCAGGCGTAGATGGAAGGACAGTATTGAGATGGATCTTCAGGAAGTGGGTTGTGGGGTTATGATTCAAGTTAGGTCGAGTTATCGGGCACTTGCGAATGCGGTAATGAACCTTCGGGTTCCATGAAACCCTGGGAATTTCTTGACTATCTGCAAAACTGTTAGCTTCTCAAGAAAGATTATGTTCAATGGAGTAAATATTCACAGATGACTTGGAGGTAGCTTTTCTATATCACTAGCTTCCTAATGGAAACTGCTTGTTGTTTCTTTACGTTGCTCTGCTTTTTTTCCTAGGATACTGCAGCCGAAATACTGAAAATATCCACTGTAATAACCACTGAAGTTTAGATTTACTTAAATAAAATTTATTCTCTTTTTTTAACACAGAGCCCTGCATTCTTATACGCTAGTGAGATAAGCGGAACGGAACGTGTAATTAGTGTTACTGTTGCTGACATTTGTGTTAATGTGGCTCACATTTGTGTTCCTGTGGCTCACATTTGTGTTACTTTGGCTCAAATTTGTTGTACTCTGGCTCACGTTTGTGTTACTCTGGCTCACATTTGTGTTAATCTGGCTCACTTTTGTGTTACTCTGGCTCACATTTTCCACTGAGACATAAAGCCCTTGAGCAGATTAAATGATAAATTTTTACTTTTATTGTGTGTTGTGAGGAATGAAGAAAATATCGCATTATTCCTGTTTTAATTCCTTGCAAGTACGTTCCTGATCCCATACTTTGTCCTGTTGGCAATTTAAGTTATTCCCATGTTGTGCTTGAAGATGGCTATTGGTCAGTGACTGAGGGAAGGCGTTATTAGTGTGTGTCATCAAGTTTCACGCTACCTCGGCAGTATTGAGATCAGCAGTGCTGTCGTGTATCTAAGTGTTGCTCTGTACTACAGTAACATCTTTGTTTGGTGCCATTCTGCTTCGTCCAGTTGTGAGAATTTACATTATTACAGTATTTACTGCGAAGTTTACCGCCTTCTGGAATGTGGCACCGATATCCTGGTATACATTTACCTGTGTTGTGTAGTAAAGTCTCACCTCCTGCTTCCAAAACTAAAGGTGATTTTCTTTGTTATTGTTTATACTTACAGACGAAATTTACACTTATATATAATTGATATTATCAAGACATTATAGCTCAAAATTAATCTACATAACATTTATAAATTCGATCCCTACTTCAGAGAATGCACTCCTTCTCAGCTAAAAAGAGCAGCTACTGAGACTAGTTTAGGAAAGTATTGGTTGCCTGTTCTGACGAAAAGAAATTGTGTACGTACACAGTATGTAGAAAAGAGAATTTTAAATTGTGCACACAAATTATATGTATAGTAACCATTGTGTTTTAACAAATTAAATTCAGGAAAATATTTTTCTTATTTTTCACAGTAAATATTTCTAACATGTCCAAAAGTTGATCACAGATGACAGTGCGGTTCTTTTTGCATTGATTGTTAGTTTTATCTGGTAGATTATATAAAACTCGCTGGTCGTTATGAAGTGCAATGTGTGGAATTTTATTTCCAGAATATAAATAAATTAATGTTTTTACACACACACACACACACACACACATATATATATGTGTGTGTATATATATATATATATGTAAATTTATATACATATATATCTGTCACTACAAAAATGTAGGTAAATTAGAAGTACCCATTTCGTTAACATCTTTTTGTCATAACATATGAAATTCATATTTTATATTTTACTTTGTTCTGTAGAGAGGATGCTGAAAGTAAATTATTTATTTCAGTATCCGGTCTTCAGATTTTCCAGCCCGACTCTCAAAGAGCATCATGTTCAACAAATACTCTGCCAGTTGGTCATAAACTGCAGCACCTCGGTTTGTGGTAACGAGCGTGTTTATAGAAATGTAGCTGGTATAATATTACTCACAAATTATATATATATATATACATATTCATTCACAGATCCGTCATCCGCACAAGTAGGAATTATATTTGAACTATTCATGAAAAGAGCTAAAATTTCAATATGCAATAAAGTCAATCAGTAAGTTACTAATTACATAATGTTAGCAAGAACTTAAAAAATTACAAAAAAAAGTTCATATGTGCCAACAATATGTAATTCAATTAAACTTGATAGCACATTTATTACACAAATTCAAACAATTAAATGCTGTGTTCAGTACATGGAGCCTGTCTGGCGAGACATTGTGTGACGGAATGGAATGGTGACGTCTGTCTGAAAGAGGCGTACTGGTTATTGGTCGGGAGGGAATGTTTGACGGTGACGCCGTTGACGCATCTTGCTTAAAAAACATTTAGCGTAGACCTTGTTACAAAACGTAAGGCTGATTACCGCCAAACACAGCGATATTTATATTGACTGACTGCTTCAAATGAATCGAATCTGAATTCTGCCCGCTCAGTGCAGCTGTTTGTGTCGCTGTACTGTGAGCAGTAAGTGCATGTGCACTGCACTGTGTTGACTGCAGGGTTCAGGGAGTGCCTTTAGAGAACGGTAGTGTTTAAGGGTGTAATTTGTGTGTAGAAACTGTGCGTTGCAAAGCGGTAGCACAGTGTGAAAATATATGGCGTGTTTGTGATAAGTTGTAATGCTAGGTGTTAATTTGGCTAAATGTAAGTTTAATTTCACACACGTTATTCCTTATATACAATTTCCAATGTCTATATATGCAGCATAATATTAGTGACGTATCCTGCGATATATGTCAAACACTCCTATAGGAGAACTTTAGTGTGTGTTGAGAAAATTACAGTTGTTACGTTCTTAAGTTATTGTTGGGAGTTCAAATTGTGTAATTATGGTTTTCATGTTAGCAACAGAACGGGAAATGAATTTTGAAATGCCTTCTGAAATGATGACTGAAACAGCATACAGCCGTAGGAGTGGATAAGGAATTAAGAAAATGTAAGCGAGTTGTTACCTAACATGTAGACAATAATTCTACGAATCCAAGAAAATAACACAGTGTTTTTAAGGGTATTACTTTTTATGGTTAAATGCCGTAAGGCCCAAAATTGATTAAAAAGCAAGACTGTAACAAAATTATGTGTTTGTAGTTTTTGCTTTCGCTCGCTTGTGAATTTAGTATGTTGTGAGATAGAGAACGAGAACACAGTGTGACAGAACACAATGTGACAGAACACAATGTGACAGAACACAAGCACGTACTGAGGAAGCTAAAAAGTTTGCGAATATTATCATAACCTAATTAAAGGATACAATTCATTTACAAATAATACACAACACAAAATTATACAAATATATGGAAAAATAACATAAAAATAGTGCTAAAGTGTTAAAGCAACAACAACAAATAAGCTACGTAGATGAAACTAAAAGTAACAAAAATCAGGTCGAAGACACAGCCATTAACAGAACTTTAGATGAGTTTAAAGGATTGTTTAATCAACGGCTTCAACAAAACGGCATTACACTAAACTAGCTTACAATGTTAATCAATATTATCAATTAAAATAGATAAGATTCTCAAGACAGCCGAATGGAATGCAAATTGTTTGCAAAGCCATGAAGTAGAAATAAAATTATTCTGAAATAAAATTTCATAAATATATTCATAATCAGTGAGACACATTTTACAGACAAGAGCTACTTAATAATAACAAAATACAAATTATACAACACCAGTCATATTGGTGGCAGAGTGAATGGTGGTACTGCGATACTTATAAAAGAAACATTCGAAACATACGACTGCTAAAATACGAAGAAGACATCAATCAGGCTACATCATTAAAACTGAAACGATTTCCATGTGAGATAAACGCCACAGCTGTCTACTGTCAATTCCGACATAATAAAAAATGTAGAATTTTGAGACATTCTTCTAAAACTAGGAACAAAATTCATAGCCGGATGTGATTATAACACCAAAACACTCTATGGGACTCACGTTTAACAACAACAATAAAAGACAAAGAATTATCAAAGATAACCCAAGTGACAAACTATCTATTTCTATTAACAGGAACACCAACACTCCGGCCTGCAGACGGAAACAAATTTCCGGATCTACTGTATTTCTTTGTAACCAATGGAATCTCCTCAACACACACAGACATACTGTCTAGTTACGACATAACCTCGAAAAATTTCTCAATAACAACAACAATAAACACGTCATTAATAGTCAGAAAATCAGCACCACGATAGCACAAACACAGAAATGGTATATCGACAGACAAATAACACAAGACAAAGTAAATCTACCAATAAAAATTAGGAACTTGAAAATATAGAACTAGAAACTGACACCCTACTCAGGCATGCTACGAAAGAAGCTACACCAAACAGCGATCCCCAAAGAATAACAAATAACCTACCCTAAGAAATTAAGAATCTAGTAGCCGAAAGGAGAAGTGTCATGTCATTCTGGAAAAGAACTCACATGCCGGACTGCAGAAGAACATAAAACCGAAAAAGCAACAAACGTAAATCAAAACACCAAGAAATTCGGGATGAATCCTTTAGAAAACACGTCTCTAATTTCAAAAGGGAAAATAACTCTATTTGCCAACCCATGAAAAAATAAAAGGAAACCCAAAACATCAGCACCCACAATACACAAATGTTCAACACCTCAGCAAAATGGGCAAGAAGCGACATGGAATAAGTTGAAATATTTGCAGAATATCTCTCCGAAGTTTTCTCCCCTCAAAATAACGATCAGTATCAAGAAGCGGAACAAGACCAGCTACACACATTCAATCGCGATAGCGCCTGAAAGCATTCACTGTGAAAGAAATAAAAGATGAAATCAAAACGTTAAACGAAATAAATGCAGTACGAATCGACTTTATTACTGCGAGATTGCTAAATGAAATATCAAAAGAAGATTAGTAAACGTAATATATATATATTCAACGTCATACTAAGAAGCGAACACTAGTCTAAAACGTTAAACATGGCACAAATAAAAATGATACCCAAACCTGGGAAAAATTCAACAGAATTTAATTTTACTGACCAACCAGTTCATTAACGATAATTTGAAAATTGTTAGAAACGCTTATACAAGAAAGAACAATTAAGACTTTAAATCGAAAACCTGGAACCCAAATCATCAATGTCGATTCCGTTAGGATCACTACACAGTGCAACAGTGCCACCGCCTAACAGCTGTCATCAATAAAGTTACGGAAAACCAGCAGTATTGTACAGCAGAACTTTTAGACGTAAGTAAGGCCTTCTATAAATTATGGCACCCTGGGCTAATAATTAAAACAAAAGAATTATACCTTCAAGATATTTTAACCTGCCGAAATCTTACGTAAATGAAAAGCAAATCGAAACTAAAATCAATGGATAAACTTCGTACCGCTTCCACATCCATTCCGGTGTACCCCAAGGGGTCATTCTTGGTCCTTTTTCTATTTACCATACACATCTGAATTACAAGCATCCAGAGAAATTCGCGAATGACACAGGAATAATTGCAATTCGCGAAGACGTTACGATAGCTTCACTTAATCTTCAACAACACTTACATAACATGGACAAATGTCTAAAGAACTGAAAAATTAAAGTTACCGAACCCAATCACGGCACATAAATATTACCCTCTGGAAAGGCCACTCCCCTGCAGTTAACACCAACCAAACTATCACACCTCAAACAGAAGCAGTGCAATACCTAGGTATACAGTTAGATTGAAAGTTAAATTGGAAAGAACACTTTGCCAAAAAAGAAAATAAAATAGACTTAAAACAAAGGAGTTCAACTGGTTGATAATAAAAATTCTCATCTGTCTATATAAAACAAACTACACATCTACAAAGCGGAAATCAAACCGAAATGGAGCTATGGAATAGAAGTGTGTGGTTGCGCCAGCAAGTCCAACACAGCCATCATAAAGGGATCCCAATTCAAAATTCTCAGAACCGTAACAATAGCACCTTGATATGTAACAAATCATAATCTACATACAGAATTCAATGCCCTTACGTAAGCGACGTCATCCATGAAACAATCAATACACATCGCAACAAACCGGAAGCCCAAACTAATCCACTACTAGAGCCTTTAGTGCAAGCTATAAACACCAGGGGACTAAAACTTAAATAATATTACTAATACTGAAAGTCACCTCAGGTGACATCGCTAGATGAATACCCTACCACATCACAGCAATAAACGCTATCGTAGCGTGCTGTGTGTAATCAACACATCAGCTTATAGATTGCAATCTTTCTGATTGCTAATAAATATACTTAGCAAGTACAGAGGAAGCAAAACTTTTAAACACAAAACAATAATAGAGTAAAATGTATAAAGGTAATGACGCAAAATATTATGAATAACGTATGGTTTCCTCTCTGTATTTGTCGTCATCCTTACATAATCTCTACACATTTACACTATAACCACGGTCCACGCCACATAAACTCATGTTTCTGCAACGTCTTTAACTGAAATCTTTGTCCGTGTCACTGTCCATATCAGCGAAGTTCTCGGTCGGTAAGGGAGGGTGTCTGCATATCCAAAGTGTTCCGGATCGTTATATGATTTTGAACATCTGTAATTCTTAAAGAGTTCAGACAGGAAAACGGCATATAATATACCGGTCTGAACTTTCAATGGAATTACCCTTTGTTTTTGTAGTAAAGAAAGTTTGAAACGAGGTGGAAGGAAGTGAAAAAGGTATGAAGCCTTGAAAATTATGTAAATTGTGGTGCAAAGAGGGGATAACGGTGGTGCCGTTGCATACCGTGAAACATGTGTGGAGGGGGATTAGGAATATAACTCTACACATTCTTCATCTCAGAACCAGACGGAGATAAGTGTTCAAATTTACACCACGGCCGATTTAACTCCGATGTAGGAATCTGAGATTTAATGGGACTTATGAGAATGATATTTGTGGTGCGTGTGAGCCGATTCGAAGAAATGAAAATTATCTACAAAATTTTGTTCTGAATGTCTGAAGGCAGAATATAGTCATAGATTAAAGAAAAAATATTAGTAATTATGTTAGAATTATCGGCAGTGGCATGTCAACTGGATTCATCCGGCGCATGATTGAGATATACAGAGGTTACCATTGTACCAGCCGCAGCAATGATGTCAGTCCGTCATTCTGAAATAACTCTAAAGAAATTTTACCTGTATTTGAACAGTGCAGCTGCTCATTACTACAGACAATACTATACCGGTCCTACCAAACACTGCGCTGTTGCTCTGTGGTCAAGGGGCGGACATCCGACAGAGACAGACCAGGGGTGTGGCGTTATCAGTTTGTTGACGACATTGACCGGAATTCCTGCGGAAAATACCCATAGTAAATCCTCACCGAAATGCGTCTGTTCTACAAGTTCGGTAACTACATGGACTACAGATAATTTTTCAACATCTTAATCGATCAAGTAATATTAAATTACACAGTCTGTTTCGCAGTGAAGTTCAAAAAGCTTACCGTGGGTCACATCCATAATCTCTCCTATTAATTCAGTGTTAAGTTTTGGACTCTGTTTATGTCTCTCCAAAAGCAACGAGTTTTTTATTTTAATTAGCAATTTATAACCTTAGATATAATAATAATTTTAATATTAACTTACTTTCAGATAATTCATCTGAATATTCCAATAATCCCAAACTAATAAGCCTAAAGCATATCCCGTCCCTCTTCTTCACATCCTTTATCAAATCATCCTAACACAATTTGCTGCCAACACGCAATCCTCCTAAATTAAATATCTGCTTCTAATTCTCTGTTTCAAATATTCTTCTCAACACAATGTTCTCTATAAGAATCATCATTCTTAACACGGAACTACGGAATGTGTTCCACTGGCATTCAAATAATGCACAAATTATAATTTGAAAAATTTTAATTATTTCACCGTTTGATTTCATATGAAGGTCATAGAATGAAGCAGTATAGTCAGATAAAGTTGTGCAGTCGTGTGTGATGAACACATGAGAAATGTAACATTTGTTATTTTGTTGTAGCGGGTAAAATGTTATTATATATGGTATCGTAAATATAAATTAACAAATTAACTGTGTTATTAAACAATTACCGTCCCCATTCATGAAGAAAAATAGGCGTTTTTTACTGCTATTTTTAATGTCAGATACAAAATTTGATTATAATTTCTTACCAGAAGTTTGGAAGGTAACTTGGCAACCTGTGTGACCAGACAGTTCTGATATCACAGTTTGTACAGCGACAGTCACAGTACACATTAATTGTACCGTTCGGTGTGTAGCTGTAGGTGTAACGGCGTTTTGATTGATTGTAGTTAGTTAAAACTGTGTGACCGGAC
>Ga0209755_10009686_pt1 | contig 10176 bp, 9 predicted proteins | sample TergutCo191P1_FD_187301 | JGI IMG/M metagenome (GOLD analysis project Ga0209755, IMG submission 187301) | Cornitermes sp. P1 segment gut microbial communities from Petit-Saut dam, French Guiana - Co191P1 (SPAdes) (version 2) | ecosystem: Host-associated > Arthropoda: Insects > Digestive system >...
ACAGTGACATCATCCCGTCCCGAAAGATTATTGCAGTTATAGTTGTATGTGGGGTATGGCGGCCAGGAAAGCTGCAAAAAACGATCCGGGTGCTCAATGAGCCAGCGGCTGTCGATTCCCGTGTGATTGGGAACCATGTCCGAGCCCAGCCGTATGCCCCGCCTGAGGCAGCGCTCGCGCAAATTCGACAGGGAACCCCAGCCGCCCAGTTCCCCGGCTATGTCGTAATCGTAGAGGCTGTACGCCGAAGCTGCCGCTTCGGGGTTGCCTGTCCACTGTTTGATTGTGCGGCTCGCGTTGCTCCGCTCCCACAGGCCAATGAGCCACAGCCCGGTAAAGCCCCGGCGGGCAAGCTCATCAAGCTCTTCATCGGGTATGTGATCCAGCCGGGTAAATTCACTTTTGTATTTTTTGGAAAGCTGGGAAAGCCAGACCAATGTGCTTTTTGCCATCAGCACTGTTTGGGGCATCCAGTCCAGATCCGGGCTGAAACGCTCGTATTCATCAAGGCCCGCAAAACTCAGCACCTGGCTGGGGCCGGGGCCGAAAAATCCGGGTTTTTCTTCCTCTTTTATTACATCCAGGCTGGTAAGGAGGCGCGACATAAATTTGGAAATAATCAGTCCCCAATGCTTTCGCATATACTCAAGCTGTCCCATCAATGAATCCGGACATGCCAGGGCAGGGGCGCGGAGCAGATCCCACAGGTTTTGCCCGTCAGGGCCATAAACAGGCAATTCCCGGAAATGGGACTTCATTTCCTCGATTGCGGCAGGATAAATCGTTTCCTTGGCAAGGTAGGTATCATCAAAAAGAAAATAAAATGGCTTGAATGCGGGATTGAGGTTTGCAAGGCACACAAACAGGGTTTCTTCCAGTGAAAGCGCCCGGCAGCTTTCCCCATCATCCGTTCCCGAAAGATAATCCTCAACGCTTTTTTCCCCGGCATAAACAGCCTTGGGCGGAAATTGCTCGGAAAAGGCATTGAGCAGATCCTCGGTCCTGTTTTCCCCCAGCTTTTTTTCCAGCCGTGCAAGGCATGAATCAAAAGCGTCCGGAACAATCTGCTGCCGGTAAAGGGCAACCACATAATGCATTATTTCGTCGATAAGCCCCATGGCATACAAATGCCCGGCTTTGATGTAGCGCTCGGGATGGGCAGGGTCTACCCTGGCATTAAATTTTGCCGCCAATTCCCTGGTCTTTTTCAAATCCGCAATAACCACATTTCCCGTAAGGCCAAACAAAGCGTTGTCGAGACCATGCTCAATGCGCACATTCCGATTAATGTGGAATTCCATCAATGCCTTGCGGTTTTTTGCCCAGCTTGACCTGGATTGCGATTCCGGACATTCCAGCCTGGTCAGTTTTATGGTAATTTTTTCCATGATAGTCCTTTGATAGTCCTTTGCTCAATTGCCAGCCCAAGAAAGCCGCAACCCCGCTCCGTTCGCCAATAAGTATATATGATTATTCAAGGAAGTCAAAGTATATAAGTGTGCGGCTGCCTTTGGCATTGCTATTGCCTTGCAAAGATATTACTATATTAAGTGAAATAAAAGCCGTTTGCAAAACCTTTGGTTCCTTTGGTTCAGGTTGGAATTGCTGCGGCAAACACTTGGAGGAAAAAATGAAAACTTTATCAAAGATGGTGATATTAATCGCTATAGCATTGGCGGCAATAAGCGCTTGCAGCAACGCGCCCAAATTTTCCGATGTTACCGGCAAAGAGTGGCAGTTGGTTGAGGTGAAGACAGAACCCCAAAATATTAAATTTGACCGGGATGAATTGACCACCGATGGATTTGGCACTATTTTTACCCTGAACTTTGATGCCCAGCGTTTAAGCGGCGTTGGCGCACCGAACAAGTACACTGCCCCCTATACAGTGGGCAAGGATCAGGTTATTACCGTACAGATGGCAGCAGGAACCATGATGGCACCAATCAATGAGCCGGAAAAACTCAAAGAGCAGGATTACTTTACCTATATTAAAAATGCTTACAAATGGAACGGAACCAAAGAACAACTGGAGCTCTTTTCAAAGAATACCGATGGGGCTGAAGCTGTTCTTATCTATAAATTGGGAAGCGTAAAGAAATAGGCAATTGTTTCACGTGAAACAATTTACTTTTTTCCATCCTTATTTTCCTTATTTTGCCGGGTAAAAAACCTTCCCATTATTGCCGCAATGCTCTGCTGAAAAATAATACTCAGTAGAGCCGGGAGAACAACAGCTTCCGGGAAAAAAGCCACGGCTATGGTCATTACAGCGGTGTTGTTTCGCAGGGCCCCGGAAATGATCATGGCAATGTCCTTTGGCGGGCGGCATTTTCCCAGGACAGCGACAAGCTTCATCAAGAAGAAACTAAAAATTATCAATGCGATTACAAGGGCAGCTATTTTCCACATGAGGGGATCGTCAATTCTTACTCCCGGCGCGATAATCGACGCATTGGTTGCAATGACAGTCATTAGACTAATTTTTGCAAGTATATCAAGGTATGGGCAGATAAATGCGGATAATTTTCCTTTGCTGGTTTCATTGATGGTAACCCCGATAATTGTCGGAATCACAATCATAAACAGCAGGGATATGGCAATGCCGCCCATGTCCATTGCCACTTTCGCGCCCATCAAAATTGATACGCTTCCGGGAACAACAAGCGGCGCGAGCAGGGTATCCAGCAAGATAAAGGTCAGGCAAAGGGCTATGTCCCCCCTTAAAATCGAAACCCAGATAAAACCGGAAATTGCGGTAGGGCCGGAAAACAGGAGGATAAAACCCGCGACAATATCGGGATTAATAAAAAACACCGATGAAACAAACATGGCGATTACAGGCATTAAAACATGCGCAGCGGCAAAACATAAAATTATCGGCAGGGGACTCCTGATGGCAGCCCCCAGCTCAGCGGCTTTAAGTTTCAATACCCCGGAGAATGTTATCAGGCCGAAAAGCCAGGGAACCAATGGGCGCAATTGTATGAAAAACGATGACAGCAAAAATCCAATAACAATACTCAGCGGCGTTGTTATGGGGAGCAGCCGCTCAAGGTAGTAGTTTATTTTTTGTAAAGTGCCCGTGATTTTTTGTGAAGACAAATTGTCCCCTTATTGATAGACGAAGGTTTACTTATTTGCCCTCTTAATCGCTATAGTGAGATTATTTACCCAATTATCAAATTCAGAATCTAAATCGCCTGCATACCTTATTTTGTACTCAGCGTATGCCTTTTTTATTTCAAGGTCTTTTATTTCCTTTTTGGTTGTCTTATGTTTACCCACAATTTTGCCTCTCTTTGAAATATCGGCAAAAAATACAAAAAATAATAGAGACTACGTGATTTTCCATCTGTGCTTCTATCAATAGAAGCGCATTGATTACATGGTTGATAACTTATCGCATAAAATAGTACGATACAACCATGAGTAAGCAAGAACAATTATACCACTGGGCTGATGAAACCGCCGCGAAAATAGTCCGGGAAAAAGGCGAAAAGGCGCTGTATACCTGCGCTTCGGGGATTACCCCCTCCGGCACTGTGCATATCGGCAATTTCAGGGAAATTATCTCCGTTGAACTTGTGGTTCGTGCGCTGCGGGACATGGGCAAAAATGTCCGCTTCATCTATTCCTGGGACGATTATGACGTGTTCCGCAAAATCCCCAAAAATATGCCCAAGCAGGAAGAACTCGAAAAATTCCTGCGTTTCCCCATCACCATGGTTCCGGATCCCTGGGAGCGGGAGGCAAACTACGCACGGCACCATGAAGTGAATGTTGAAAAAATACTCCCCGCTGCAGGGATTCAGCCGGAATTTTTATACCAGGCCGAGCGCTACAGATCATCGTGTTATGCGAAAGGCATCCGGCAAGCGCTGGAAAAGCGTGATTTGCTCAAAAACATACTCGACAAATTCCGTGACGAAGATCACAAGATACAGGGCGAATGGTGGCCGGTGAATGTCTTTTGCAATAAATGCAACAGGGACAATACAGAAATAGACGGCTGGGACGGGGAATGGAACCTCAGCTACCATTGCGAAATGTGCGGATGCAAGGAAACTGTCGATATCAGGAATTCCAGCGGTATTAAGCTCGGCTGGAGAATAGACTGGCCCATGCGCTGGGAATACGAGAAAGTGGATTTTGAGCCTGCGGGAAAAGACCACCACAGCCAGGGCGGGAGTTTCGATACAGCCCGCCATGTGTGCAAGGACGTGTACGATTGGGACGCGCCCATTACCTTCCGCTATGACTTTATCGGCACAAAGGGCTTGCCGGGGAAGATGTCCTCATCGTCGGGGAACGTCATTACCATCGAGGATGTGCTGAAAGTCTACACCCCGGACATTGCCCGCTACCTGTTTGCCGGGACGCGCCCCAATACGGAATTTACGATTTCCTTTGATCTTGATGTGATAAAAATTTACGAGGATTACGACAAGACCGAGCGCATTGCCTGGAAAATGGAAGCTGCCAAGGATGATGCCGTGTACCGCCGGGAGCGGCGCATTTACGAGCTGTCGCAGGCGGCTGTTTCGCCGGACGGGAAAACCCTGCCCCTGGAAGGCAGGATGCCGCCATTCCAGATGCCCTTCCGCCATTTCTGCAACCTGATACAAATCGCGGACGGCGACATTGAAAAAACAATTGCCTCCCTGAACATGCCCACAGCCGCCATTTCCGGCAGCCAGGAGGTGCCAGCGCCTGAGCAGATTCCCGCTTTACGGGCACGGGCTGAATGTGCAAAATACTGGATAGAAAACTGTGCGCCGGAGGAATTCCGCTTCAAGCTCCGCTCGGCTGGCGAAAAAGCGGAACTCGACGAACCTGAATACACGGCGCTCCGGCTGCTTCGGGATGAGGTCATAAGCCGCATAGAAACTTTTGACAGCGACAAGCCCTGTGCCGAGGCAATTTACGCAATTGCGGAAAAAGCCGGCATTGACAGCAAGGCGCTGTTCCGTGCCGCGTACCAGGCGCTGGTTGCCAAGGATCAGGGGCCCCGGCTGGCAAGCTTCTTGCGCTCAATTGAAAAAGAACGGCTGCTGGGAATTTTGGCAGCATATTAAAAAAGGACAGTGAACATGGGCATTGATTACAAACAAGCCGGCGTGGATATTGAAGAAGGATACCGTGCCGTTGAAAAATATCGTGATATAGCGCACAAGACAATGAACAACGCCGTGCTGAACGGCATTGGCAGTTTTGCGGGGATGTACTCGCTGGCGGAAATCAGCGCCGGTATGGAAGAGCCTGTTTTGGTGTCAGGCACTGACGGCGTGGGAACCAAGCTGGACATTGCCTTTAAAATGAAAAAATACGACACGGTGGGCATTGACTGCGTTGCCATGTGCGTCAACGACATCCTCTGCCACGGAGCGCAGCCCCTGTTTTTCCTGGATTACCTTGCCTGCGGAAAGCTCAATGCGGCTGTTGCCGCCGAGCTGGTGAAAGGCGTTGCCATTGGCTGCCGTGAAACAGGCTGCGTGCTGCTGGGCGGCGAAACAGCGGAAATGCCCGGCTTTTATGACGCAGGGAAATACGACATAGCGGGCTTTGCCGTGGGCATTGCTGACCGCAAAAAAATTGTCGATGGCGCAAAAATCCGCGAGGGCGATGCGCTGGTGGGCATTGCCTCGTCCGGCCCCCACTCCAACGGCTTCAGCCTTATCCGAAAAGTGCTGCCCGACATGAACGAAGACTTCGGCGGGATGCCCATTGGCATGGCACTGCTTGAGCCGACACGCCTCTATGTAAAACCAGTTTTAGGATTGATGAAAGAAATCGAAATACACGGCATGGCGCATATCACTGGCGGCGGATTCTACGAAAACATTCCGAGGATGTTCAAGGGCGGCAGCCCTGCATTTGATGCCGTTATACGCAATAATTCCTGGACTATACCGCCCATATTTGCGCGCATTGCCGCAGGCTGCGCGGATAAAGCCATTTCAGGGCCTGACGCGCAAAAAGCAGGCGCGGAACTGCTCAAATCCGACGCGGAACTCGGCAAGCAGATGTTTAACACGTTTAACATGGGCATTGGCTTTGTGCTGGCTGTCGCGCCGGGTGATGCCCGCAAAACAATTGAATACCTTGATACGGCGGGATTCCCTGCCTGGGAAATTGGCAGTGCGGAAAAAGCAGATGGGTCGGGTAACACTGCCAAAGGAAGCGTGCGCTTTGTCAACGGTTAATATCATGGCACTGGTTTCCGGCGGCGGAACCAATTTCCAGGCGCTGCTGGACGCGGAAAAGGCAGGGAACCTCGGCCCCGGCAAGCTTGCAATTGCCGTATCGGATCGCAAAGAAGCGTATGCCCTTGAACGCGCAAAACAATGGGGCGTTCCCGTGTATGTTATCGAGCCGGACAAGCGCCTGCCCAAAGACGAACGCCGGATAGAACATTCGGATCAGATATGCAGCATTGCCCGTGAAAACAATGTCTCCCTCATTGTACTGGCAGGGTATCTCTCTATTCTCGCGGGAAAAATTTTACGGTATTATGAAGGAAGGATAATCAACCTGCACCCCAGCCTGCTGCCCAAATACGGCGGCATGGGAATGTATGGCGAGTATGTCCACCGCGCTGTCCTGGATGCCGGGGAGAAAGAGTCCGGTTGCACGGTTCATCTGGTTGACGCGGGAACCGACACAGGGACGATTTTGCTGCAGCGGAAAGTCCCGGTGCTGCCCGGTGATACTCCGGACGCGCTTGCGGATCGCATACATGAGCAGGAACACATCGCCATTGTCGAGGCGACAGCGCTCATGGCTGAACGGATTCAAAAGCAGTCGGAAGCTGAAAAATTGGATACAAATGATGCGGGAAATCAACACGAATAGACTTGTTCAAAGGAGTGAAACATGAAAAAACGGGCGCTTATCAGCGTATTTTACAAAGACGGAGTTCTGGAGCTGGCATCGTACTTGAACGGCGCTGGCTGGGAAATTTTGTCTACGGGCGGCACATCCAGATATTTGCAGGAAAACAACATCCCTGTTACCGATGTATCGGCAGTGACGGGTTTTCCCGAATGTCTGGACGGCAGGGTAAAAACGCTGCACCCGGCAATTCATGCGGGCCTGCTTGCCCGGCGTGATGTGAAAAGCCATGTTGATACCCTGCAGGAGCTTGGTTTGCAGACAATTGACCTGGTCTGCGTAAACCTGTACCCGTTTTTCGAGAAAGTGCAGGCAGGGCTTTCCCTTGAGGAAACCGTGGAATTCATCGACATTGGCGGGCCGACCATGCTCCGCTCTGCGGCGAAAAATTACCGCGATGTCATTGTCCTGACCGATCCCGCTGATTACAGCGAAACAATTAAATCATTAAGCGAGGGAAATGTTTCCCCGGAATTCAAAAAACGGCTTGCGGGAAAGGTTTTTAACCTTACCTCGGCTTATGACGCGGCTGTTGCCCGTTATATGCTTGACGAAGAGTATCCCCCGTTCTGGAACCTCTCCTTGAAAAAAGGGCAGAGCCTGCGTTACGGTGAAAACGGGCATCAATCCGCAGCGCTTTATCTGCACACAGACCGCCCCGGTGTTCTGGGCAGCATGGCGCAGCTCCACGGGAAAGAGCTGGGCTACAACAACATCCGCGACCTGGATTTGGCGTGGAAGGCAGCCTGCGCTTTTGGCCTTGCAATTGACAGAACCGAGGCAGCCGGTGAGGCTGATGTCAGGCGGCTTGTGCCAGCCGCCGCAAGCAGCGGGAAAGTGTGCTGTGTTGCCGTTAAGCACAACACCCCCTGCGGTATTGCCCTGGGCAATACCCTGCTTGAGGCGTATGAAAAAACATTCGCCTGCGATCCAGTCTCGATCTTCGGCGGCATTGTCGCCTGCACTACAACAGTTGACAAGGCCGTTGCGGAAAAACTCAGCGAACTCTTTTTGGAGATTGTCGCGGCTCCGGGCTTTGAGCCTGACGCGCTGGAAATTCTTAAAACGAAAAAAAACCTGCGCATTGTCAAACTCTCAAAAGCCCCGGTTGAGCCGCATGAATACATTGCCGTTGACGGCGGATTGCTGGTGCAGCAGAGCGACCGCTGCCTCCTGGAAAAGTGGGAGGTTGTAACCGCCGCCGCCCCCGCCGCCGAAGATCTGGCAGACATGGTCTTCGGAATGAGAGCCGTAACTTTTGTAAAATCCAATGCAATCATGATTGTCAAAGACCAGGCTGCTACCGGAATTGGCGGCGGACAGGTGAACCGTATATGGCCGACAATGCAGGCCCTGGAACGCAGCGCAGCGGCGCTCAAGGCAAGGAGCTCCGCTAGCAGCCCCTGGAAAGACAGCGCTGCGCCGCCCCATTTTCATGGGGCGCGAGTGCTTGCCTCCGACGCATTTTTCCCCTTTGCCGATGTTGTCGAGGCGGCAGGGGCGGCGGGCATAAAATCCATCATCCAGCCCGGCGGCTCAATGAACGACAAACTCTCCATTGAGGCATGTGACAAGCTCGGTATTGCAATGGTATTTACCGGAACAAGGCATTTTAAGCATTAGCGTGACGCGCAATTTCGGATGTGATCAGAGTAATTTTTATGGATAGGGATAGCAAGAAACTTTTGGTTCTTTCAGATACTCATGGCAGTGTATCGGCATTGAGCGCTGTACTCAGCTGGGCAAAAGAGCTTATGCCGCCAAATGACACCATCTGCGGGGCGGCTTTTCTGGGTGACGGAATATCTGACCTTCACCCGGCAGTGGTTGAATCCGGCTTCTGCGGCGATTGGATATATGTCCGGGGAAACAACGATTATGACCATTCAATCCCGGACAGCGCTGTTTTTGATTTTGCGGATCACCGTTTTTTTCTGTGCCACGGACACAAGTATAGTTTATACGGCGGCTGCCATACGCTCGCATACGCTGCCAAAAACAATAATGCGGATATAGTTTTATTCGGCCACACCCATGTTCCCAGCATAAGAACTGTGGACGGCATTATGTTGATAAACCCAGGCAGCATAGGAAGGCCTCGAAACAAGTTGGGCGCATCATTTGCCATTTTGGAATGTCCGCCCGCAAATTCGGCTGCATTTGCGGCTAACACGCAGTTGATCACGACATTTTGGGGAATTGGACCAAAAGGACAAATCAAAGAGATTTTTTTGCAATAATCTGTAAAATACTTGACAAGACCCTAACGCTGATAATTTTGTAGAATATAACTGCCAGGATGTAACTCCTAGGCGGTAATGGCAAGGCTGGTTATTCCTCCTTGCCTTTTTTAAAAAAAGTAAAAATTTGCTGACCTTGCGTGTTATATTATCAAGGAGTAACAACATGAAACGTTTGGAACTTATTGCTAATCGTTCAGTAGAAAGCGAAGTTATAGAAGCTTTGGAAAAAAGATTGAACATTACTATTATACCTTGTTACCGCAAACACGCTGCTGGTGTAAAACCAGGAACATACAGCGATGCTTCCAGAACTGGATGGGAACATATGCACGGCAGAAAATTTTTTTTCCTAATCAGCTACCTGGATCAAGAGGTTGCGGGTGAAGCAGAAGCTATAATTAAGGAAGTAAAGCAGCGCAATCCCTGCGAATGGATAAGGTTGCTCATTATGTAAATAAATTATCATCAATGCTACTAAATTACCGTTTCTGAAAAGCGGCACGTGAAAGATAAAGAGAGATAAGGACAGACATTTTCTTGACATCTTCTATTACAAAAATATTTCCCTGCATAAAAAAGCAGCTACCATTCTTTTGGTTTGTTATATGGTAGTGTTATATTGAAATTTTCTCCACTGGGTTCTATAAGAAAAAAACCTTGACTTAATGCGTATTCTTTTTCATCATCTTCAACAACAATACCTGCAACCGCCCCTAAAAAATGGCGTTTATCACCACGTAAATCTGCATATTTTCGCATTTTCTCAAGGCGTAGTATATGTCTTTTTATATCGCTTATAGTTAGTTCAGATTTAATTTCAACTAACATTGCTGTATCGCCGTTTTGCAAATAAACATCTATTTCAAAGGAAATATCATTTTTTTTATCACGAACTTTATGTTTGGTACTTGCTTCTTGAAAGTCATAACCTAAATCACGGAATTTTTCTTGAAGATTAGGAGAAACCATATATTCTACAACATCGCCGAAACTATTGGTAAAATCGCCTAATCGCTTGCCTATTTCATTGAGCTTTCGA